>FUFK010043183.1_pt1 | contig 24630 bp, 37 predicted proteins | sample 1021851 | NCBI WGS metagenome assembly FUFK01 (sample SAMEA51879418, study PRJEB19060) | metagenome | reverse complement strand
TTAGATGAAACATTAAAGCCACTAGAATGCGGATTAATATCGTCGCCAGTATTATTTTGATCCCCATCATTTGCGCCTAGTCGCAAAAACGGATCATTATTAGTTGTAATTCCTCTTTCGCTGTCCCAAAAATACCATCCGCCTGCGTTGTTTTTATTTTTAATTAATACAAATCTTGCGCCATTTGAAAAACCACAATCAATGTTTTGACTACTACCGGTTCCTGAATAACTACCGACTTTTGATATACCAGAAGCTGAAGCAAATAAAAGGGCAATATATTTGTAGCCGTTGTATCCCCAAGTTTCATCTTGTCCGCCAACATGAACTACTGAATCAGTAGGAGTTGTGCTGTTCCAATAAGTTGATCCAGCACTGCTTTCTGCTGCTGTAGAATTTAAAGTTAAATGTCTATTGTTGCCTGAAGGAGCTGCATAAACAGTCCAACCACCGGTACGATCACGTGCTTTAACAATAACCAGTTCCGGAACTACACCAAGATTATGTGCGAATGTATTAGGATAAGTTGTATTAGAAGTGTAAGTAACAATATCAAAAAATCCTCGCATACGACGAAAATAGTAACGAGCATAATCTGTATTAGTAGCGGCTGGCGCTACATTGAAATGGCCTCCACTAAAGTCTACAGTTACCCCATCATTATGATCTAAAAAAAATGCTCCACTGTTAGTGCCTTCAGCATCGTTGCTATCCGTTTTTAAATCTCCCCCTGTTTTTTGTCCTCCGGTCAGTCTAGTTCCTAGTACATTAGCGGCATTTGATGTTCGCTTTGTGTATAAAACAGCATCTACAGGAAAGCCCGTAGAAATAAATGTATCACTTCCTTCTCCTGCTGATAAAACTTGTGGTTTAAACACATCAGTAGCCGCGAACTCTGATGCTGGCTTGTGGGGTCTTGCGATAGCCATGTAAGCATAGTCACCTGTTCCCCAATTATTTGCATCTAAAGCAAAACCAGTAGCTAAAGGAGCCGCCTGCAAATTACTTTCTACTGCAGTAGTATTTGGGTTGAGGACTCTACTGTATACGCTGGAGCCATCGTAAGCTGAAGCAAGCCCTCGTATATTGTCAAATATCATCCACGATTGATCGGTAGAATATTTTTTAATTAACAGCCATTGAGGTTCAAATCCAACATTAACATTTGTTACGTTTCCGCTTGTTAATGTAAGAGAGCCGCAATATGTTATGGCTTCGTCAGAATCTTCGCCAAACTCTTGTTCGTTGTGGGCGAATAGGTAAGCGACGTAATTTGTTCCGTTAGTATTTGTTGGTGTAGTTCCTACTGTAAATACTGTATCTGTAGGGGTTGTATCATTCCATCTTGCATTGCTGGTATATGCTTGATGATCTTGCTCCAAATGCAAATACTTTGTATTGCCTAGCGAACGGTGATACACAACCCATTCACTAACATCATTTGTAGCTTTAACAATCATCATGCCCGGAACAGAGCCAAGGTTATGGCTTATGGTGCGTCCAGCAGTGCCGTTACCTGTATAAGTAACAATGTCAAAAAACTTTGATTGTTTGGCAAATGACCAAAGCACATAATCTGGGCCACCATAAGATGACGAACCAACAATCCCAGACGCCGCACCCAAAGTAACAGAGCTACTACCAAAGGTTTGCGTTCCTTGATCGCTTTGTGCGGATCCCGCGTTAGGAATCAACGAATACTGCGTTCCTCTTCCGCTGTCATAAATTCTATGATTTTGAGAACCTGATCTACTTTTACCCCAAATCATTCCGCCTTTATCAGCTAAATCTAGTCCAGTAGAAACTACAACAGAGCCATCCGTGCCAGTGTAAGTCGTTGTTGAAAACAAATCATCAACGTAAACAGGGCCACTAGCATTACCAGCGGCGGCTTGTAATAGCTTGTTAGCTACGCTCATGCCATTGCCTGCCCAGCAGTAAAGCCGTAGTAGTTAGTGCCACCGTCATAAGTAACAAAGACAAAGACATCTACATTGCCAGACCCAGTGCTTAACGTAGGCGCTGTAGCTGCTGCCCAATCAACACTAGAAGGCCATGTAATAGTTCTGGCTGAAGAGTCTTGAATAACCTTTAACGTAAACGCAGACACCCTTCCTGACGCCGCAGGATTGCTAAAGGTGTAGGTGACGTTTTCTGTCAGAGTATGCGTAAAGTTATCGCTATCTCTTAGGTTAATAGTTGCAGCATTAGAGCTAGAGGTAATAGCTGTAGAGTTCTGTTCAGTAACAGCAGGCTCTTTAGATAGCTCAAGCATTAGCTTGGTTGCTGATATTGCAATACCAGCTACTACAGCAGGCACATCTGGCTTTAATCCTAATGAACCATCACCCTGAACGTAGTACACCTGACCCGGAGTAAGGCTAGACTGTGCATCATCTAACTCACCACTAATCTGAATGGTTGCTGTAGCACTGTTAGAGTAAGCGCCGTTAGCAATACCAACGTAGTTTTCAGGTGTAAGATTAGTAGCGGTTTCATTTACAGAAACTACAACGGCTTTACCCTTGCTTGAGTCATCATCGTCGTGATAAGCAACAACCGCTTTTTTGGCATTGCTGTCATACGTCACACTATACTGCTCTGAAGAAGTATGCTCTGCGGCCTTTAAAGAAGTTCCAAAAGAAATTGAAGTGCCACTTACGGTTCCTATTACAACCTCAAGATCTTCTGTAGAAGCCTCCATAAATGCAAGTATTACGGTGTTTGCATGACTATCAAATGCTAACGAATGCGTGTTGTTGTTGTTTGTACTTGAAACTTCAACAGGCGTACCAAANGATATAGATGTNCCTGATACAGTGCCTACAACTGCATCAGTTGAAGTGTCAGTAGCGTTGTTATAAGCAAAAACAATTTTGTTTGCGTTTGAGTCAAATACAGCACCAATAACAGCGGATACCGCATCTGTTCCGCTAAAGACTACAGGCGTACCAAAAGATATAGATGTGTCTGAAATAGTACCTACAACTGCTGTACCGTAATTTGAATTGCCAGCATCTTTATAGGCAAAAACAACTTTATTATTAGAAGAATCAAATGCCCCGCCAAATTCAAGAGCAGTTGCAGACTCAAATACTGTTGCCGTACCAAAGCTGATAGACGTGCCTGATACAGTTCCAACAATAGCTGTACCATAATCTGAGTTGCCGCCATCTCTGTAAGCAATAGCAATTTTATTTACATTAGAATCAAAAACAGTTGCTGTATAAGACACAGCCGCAGACTCAAATACTACTGCGGTTCCAAATGAAATAGAGGTTCCTGACACAGTTCCAACAATAGCTGTGCCATAGTTAGAATTACCACCGTCTCTGTAAGCAATTACAACTTTATTTGAATTAGAATCAAACGCCATAGATATATGGCTTGTATTTCCCGCCTCAAACTCAACCGCAGTACCAAAAGATATAGAGGTTCCACTAACTGTCCCTACAACAGCTTTGCCTTTTGTAGAGTCAGAAGCGTCTGAATAAGCAATTACAACTTTATTACTGTTAGAGTCAAACACACCAGTTGGTGGGCCGTTTGTTGTTCCTGCCTCAAACTCAACTGCTGTTCCTGCTGTCGGCGGGTTTAGTGCTGAATCTGACGTNCCNACAGCNGTNACCGNACCGTCAGAGTTAATAATTACCGTGTCGCCATTTGACAGCGCACCAGAAGCCGTAGCTGTAAATGTCCCAGCAGATACGCTATCAAACGCTAACTTTCCACTACCATCTGTTTTAAGGAACTGTCCAGCAGAACCATCAGCATTAGGAAGCTCTAGGCTATAAGTAGCCCCTGCTGAGTGAGGTGGGCCTTTAAGTGTTACGCCGTGACTATTTGACTCGCAGTTAAAACGAATCGCACCAGCATTAGTATTGCCGTATAGCTCTGTAAAATTAGTGCCACTAGGCGCAAGCCTTACGTTACCGGGAACAGTAATGTTGCCTGTAAGCTGAGTGGCCGCAATAGCTAGTGCCGCTTGGTGTGCTGTTACAGATGATTCAGTAACAGACAACGAAGGAATAACAGCTTCAACGTGATCTTTGACAGCGGCGTTAGTTGGTATCTGGGTATCGCTATCTGCAAAAGTTTCACCAGATGTGGTAATAGCGCCAGCATCTATATTAGAAAATGCTACGCTAGTTAATACAGCAGTTCCGCCTACTGTTAATGAGCTAAACGCACCTGCTCCAGCACTTGAGCTTCCAATAGAAACTCCATCAATAGTGCCGCCATTAATATCAGCAGTGGTAGCCACAACGCTAGTAAATGTGCCTGCGGCTGGGGTTGACCCACCGATAACTACATTATCTGCTGTGCCACCATCTAAGTTAGCAGTTGTAATTGTTCCAAGATTGCTAATAGTTGCACCGTTGAAGTTGACAGTGCCACTAGCGGTAAGGTTAGTAAATGTCCCTGCTCCAGCAGATGAGCCACCAATCGTAGCGCCATCTACCGTACCGCCGTTAATGTCGGCAGACGTAGCAACAAGGTTTGTAAAAGTACCGGCGGCTGCTGAAGAAGCGCCTATTGTTGTACCATCAATCGCCCCTGCGTTTATATCAACAGTGGGAAGGGTAATTGTGCCGGTAAAAGTTGGGCCTGCTAGATTAGCTTTAGTTGCAATGGCTGTGGAGATGGCGTCAAATTCTGTTTCAAACTCAGCACCTTTAATAATCTTTCCGGTATCTCCAGAGGGCAACGAGTCTTTGGCTGCAAAGTCAGTAGTCTTAGTATAATCAGACATTATAAATTCCTATTGGAGAAAAGAAAGGGGGCCGTTGCGACCCCCGTAGTACAACAATTACTCGTCAGCGACGGCGAGGATAAATCCTGCTTCGGGACGGTAAGTCTCAACACCATAGAGGGTGTCAGCGGTGTACAGAGTAGAGAGGTACTCTTGCTTGTACTGAGTTTGGCTGCGTACAGCAAGTTGCTCTGCCATTACAAGGGCGTCCTTGTGGAAGAACAAGCAACCACGAGTGTCCAACGAAGACGCTGAGTTCTGAGCAGCTACCTCAACAACAGGGCAGTTAGCAGAAACATAAATGTCTACGCCGTACAGGTTACCGATCAAACCAGACTCGACACCACGGCCTCCTACGAAGTCCGAAGACACGTATCGGTCAATGCCCATCAAAGACTTACGTACAGCAGGAGGAACTACAAGTACTCGTCCGTCCATAGGTACGTTGGCGTCGTCCATCTTCTTGATAGCTTCACGGAAACCAAGGTCAGTAAAGTTGTCACCAGACGCAACAGTGTCAGCAGCATACGTAGCAAGGCCAGCAGCGGCATTGAAGTAGTAGCTGTTACTATTTACCCAGTTAGCGCCAGTGTTGGCGGGGGAAGCGGTACGAGTACCGTCACCGAAGCCAGTAGCTGCGTTCATCAGGTCGGTGTCAATTTGAACAGCCAGAGCATAGCCAGCGTCTTCAGTGTAGAACTGACGCAGAGAGGACAAAGCCTGAACCTCTACGATGTCTTCAATCAAACGTGAGTACTCAAAGTGACGGTCTACAGTGACGGTCAGCTCTGACTCTGTGTTGGCAATGATCGTTACCGCAGTGTCAGCCGCCTTAGCGTTGGCATCACCACGAGTGGGCTTGGGAATGTGAACAACGTCGCCTTTCTTGCCAGTCATAGCAATGCGCTTGACAAGGGGAGCCATTTTTAAGTTTTTCTGATAAGCAGCAATAATCTCGTCACTCCAGATTTCTGGAATAAACTTATCAGCTTCAGTTTTTGCAGTATTACCGGCTGCACCGGGATAAGTTGCAGTAGCCATGTCAATCTCCTAATAGATTATCTGACTCGACCCTCTGCGTAAGCTGTTAGTATGTCTTCAGACAACGCTTGATAACGCTCAGGGTCCGTTTTCATTAGTTTAATTAAGTCGGCCCTACGATATACTTTTTTACGTGTCCCTTCAGCTGTGCCTCGTGCATTGCCTGTGCTTGCTGCCTTGAGTTGCTGCTTACGTGCCTGTCTTTCGACTTGGGCAGTTTGCTGAGTTACTGAGCGCCTTTCTTTCCAAAGACTAAACAGTTCGTCAGCCGCATCAGTATCGTACTCTTGGTCTGCTCGTACAAACAACTGAGTCCTGATTTTTGAAGACTTAATCCAGTCAGCAAACTTAGGATCATCTAAGATTTCACGCATGTCTGGATGTTTATTATTAAGAATAGACAAAGAAGACTGTTTTTTGTATTCGTTTGTATATTCTTTTGCTTCTCTAATACTAGGATGGTTCTCAATAGCACTATTTACAGCTGCTTTTGGGTCTGTAAAATAATCTATCTCTTGTTCGGGCTCAACACTTGGTTGAGGTGCTTGAGGTGTAGTTTGATTATTAATGTAATCATCTACAACTTTACGAAGCTCTCCTACTTCAGAGGACTGACGACCTAGAAGCTTTTCAGCCTCTTGGTGCATCTGTACAACTTCTTCTAAGGATTTACCTTGGTACTTCTCTGGGACTGTAGGTTCTTCTTGAGGTTGCTCAACTTCTGGTTCCTGTTGAATCTCTTCTGCTTCGTTTTCAATGTTGTCTGCGTTTTCCTCTTCAGGTGGCAAATCAACCATTGTTGCTCGTGACATAATTAAACTCCGTGATTGTAATCATTATGGAGATGAGGGTTTACGGCCTGCTTGTTCGTGTTCTTTTACCCATTTCATGTGCTTGCCCGGAAAGTCTCCGGATGCACCATCTAGGTGAAAGGACGGGGCAGATACCATTTTTGTAGCTAGAGCACCGCAACCGCACCTACTGGTTGTAGTGCCTACTTCTACCATTTCTTCAAAAACGTGTCCGTTTGTACAACGGAAATCGTAAATTTTGTACATTTTTATTCTTCCGCTTCTGCTTCAGCTTGATCTCTAGCAGCTTCTGTAGTTGCTTGTAGATTCAAAATAGTTGCAAAAGCAGATACTTGGCCTTTACGAAAGAAGAGGTCTTCTTCGTTTTTTACGGTTTGTATGTCAGCCAACTGCTGTGCATTAGTGGAAAGCTCTTGTAAGAGTTGTTTGAAACCTTCGTGATTGAAGAGTTCGTTATAATTACTAAAGTAGGTCTCAAGCTCTGGACTCATGTTTTCCTCTAAAGTTGCTTACTACAGGTTTATTATAGCATATAATTTTGCTAATGTCAAGCTTTTTTAGTGGTTCGTCTACGACGACCTGATGCGGTAACAGCGTGTTTGATCTTGGCTGGACCTTTCTTACGCCTAGACGAAGAAGCCTTTTCAGCCTTGGTCATTTTGGCCGCTACCGCCTTAGGTCGACACGAGGGGTACGGACGCTTCTTTTTTTCTTTACCGCTGCGACCACACTTTTTGCCTGTCTTAACGTCGACCCATTCTTCAGCAAACCACTTCTTTAGTCCGCCTTTAGCCATAGGTTCCACCACGTTTTTTGTATTCTCGTGTCAACCACGCCGAAGCGTATGCAGAAGGCCACACGTCAAACTTACGTTTTGCCTCTGATTTTACACGAGCGTACAATGCCTTGTTTTTAGGATTAGGCCCAGACTTTTTCTTCTTGGGCTTCGCTTTACTTGGCACTTCGACTCCTCCGCTTAACTGCTGCTTTCATTTTGGCGTCCATTTTTTCTTCAGCCATTTTCTTTTTCATAGCAGCTTGCTTAGCAGCAGAGGGTATTGCGTTTTGGGCGTCCCTACGTGCTTGAGCCAGCATTCGATTAACCTGAGCCTGCGTGTACATCTTCGGTTTAGGTTGTGTTTTACTTTTTGCCTTTGCCACGATTTCTTAACCCCTTAAAGTCAGCGCCCGTGATTTTGTTGCGTGGAGGTGCTACACGAGCTATTTTCTTTTGTTTTGGTGAGTAACCTTTTTTACCTTTTGGCATTACTTTTTTACCCTTTTCTTTTTCTTTTTGGGTTTGCTTGATGGGTAACCATATCCGGGCATGATAGCCTCCTATTTACTTTTGTGGATTTTCTGGACTTCAAAATTTGCAGACTTAGACGCACCCTTGTGGGGTTTGTAGCCGCCTGCAGGATCTTTCATTAACTTATAGCTACTACCTTTTTTCATCCAGTGATAGCCTTTTGGTGCTGGTACTTTCATTAGTTGTACCTCTTTTTAGGCATGCGAACTTCTTTTCCGTTTTGGAAATATCGAATACCGTCACCGTCTCCACGGACGTCAATTCCTTGGCTCATGTCGGCAATCGGTTTTTGTCCTTTGCCTTCAGAAAGGTCAACTCCTCCAGCAGTGTAGCCCGCTGCCCCGCCCGCTACTCCAGCTTTACGCTGGCCTTCACGGTAAGTCCGTTGCTGTTTAGTCGCGTTTTCGGTTTGTTTTTGACCAGCTGTCTTTCTGGACTTCATATCTTTAAGATGTTTTTTTGCTTGTTTAATAACATCATCAGAAAATTCTTTAGCGGCAGCAGCAAGGCCACTGTCTTTTATCATCTTTGCTGCTCGCAAAACTATTGCTGCTGGCATGACTATCCCCTTAAACTATGTATTCGTTAGTGTGAATATTTGTAGCCGTCTTAACGTGCCCGTTTCGGTCGTACACAGTAACTTCTGTAGTTGTGGCTTCGACCTTTTCAGAACCCGCCACTAATTCACCTCCCCACACTTTGTACGTTACTTGTCTTTGTACGTAAGTCGTAGGGACAGCCGACATTGGTTGTACTTCAGTTACCATTTGACTTTGTTAGCCCAATAAGCCGCAGACATTTTACCTTTGGCTATGTTCTTTGCGTGACGTGCTTTAAAAGACGCCCTCTTCTTTTTCATGCGGTCAGACTCACCCTTCTTTGGTTTGCCTGCAGTACTTGCTCCTTGCTCACCAAACCGTATAGTTTTAATCTTGTCGCCTTCCTTGGCAACCACGATGTGAGACTTTTTAGGGTGATTAGGCGTTCTCTTCGGTTTGTTGAACCCGCTTACCCCTGCTCGCTTTAGGCTTGGGTGTTTTTCCGACATTAGATAGCTCCTCCACCTTGCGCTCCAGTTCCGATATTCGGTCCCACTGGTGCTGAAAGGTCTGGTTGATTTGGTTGAGGAGTCCCCTCAGTTCGTTGTCGGTTAGCATTGTTTTTACCTTCTATCTGTTGTTTTTTAAGTAAAGTATCAGCAACCTTCATACGACGTTCAAACTCTCTGTCTTCTTCGTCGCCTTCCCGTAGGTTCCGGGTGATTGCGTTGATACGGTCAATCTCAAGCTCCTGTGGCACTGCTTGTGCTTCAGCAGCCAACTTAGTCGCTCTAGCTTGCGACTCTTGAGCCTGAGAAGCCAGTAGTGCTGTCTGGGACTGCTGGAATTGCAGCTGTGCTTGTTGAGCAGCCTGAGATACTTGAGCAGCCTGTGGGTCTGGTTGAGCCGCTTTTGTAAGGGCTTCCAGAAGCTCTTCACGGTTTGACAAGTTCATGTTGTCAACTACAGACTGAATTAAAGTATTGTACAAAGGAGATTCCTTGCCCATTGTTTGCAACAGTTGTACTAACTGAGTAACTTCATATTCACGAGCAATAATACCCAAAGTGCTAGTAGCGTTAAACTTGTAGTCCGACACTGGATAGTTTTCAGGGTCAAACTGCATGTACCTGTATGCCGCTTTTTTAACAAAAGGAATCAAAAAAGACTGTTGGAAATTTATGAGAGTTCGTTTATGGCGTTTGATAATAGCACCAAGAGACATACTGATGCCAGCTGCAGTAGCCTCGCCATTAACCTGTCCTGCAATCCCAGCTGAGTCGACTGCTCCTGTAGCCTGCTGGACCATCTGCTGGAGGGCTGCTGCTTGGGAGAAGGTGATTTGTCCAACTTGTCCAAAATTAAACGGCTGTAGTACTTCACGGGGATCTCCACTCGTTAGAATCATCTTACCGGGACGGACTTCAGGCTTAGCACCCCTAGGAAGGCGTGTAGCGTCGATAGCGAGCATTGGGTGAATCGTAAGGCTCAAGGCATCAATACGAGCCCGTAGCTCTGTGTCGAGCGCCTTTTGGCTGTTGTAGCCCTTCTCACAAACACCACGACCCCAGAACCGTCCGGGTACTACGTCCCAAGGGAACGCAACAACAGGACGATCCTGCATCATGTAAGGGTTAGCTTCTGCCTTTAGTAGTATTCCACCGTTAGCTACGACAACGACTGCTTCAACGTACTTAGGACCGTCTTCTTCTGTTTCTTCGTCTTCAAAGTCTTCGTTAGTAACAGCTTCTAAAAGCTCTCGTGGAACCAGACCGTAGTACTTTGTCAGTCGTACTTTGTCGTCGTTGTAGATCGTAATGTCTTGGTCAGGCTCTAAGTCCGTATCAGGGGCCGCTGAGCCAACGTATACGTCTTTGTAAACTCCCTGCTCCTGAAGCATCTCTACTTGGTGTCTGCTGACAAACTCGTCAACAGCAACACCTAAAGCGTCGTCTACAGACGTTGCTACAGGATCAATAAGAAAGTTCTGAGGCAGTACAGGTTTTAGTTTGACTTTTACCCGATTAGTAATGTTGACGCCAATAGCTTGTAGTTCACCGTCCATAATAGGCTGAGAAGCAGGAGCCATTTCTTTCATGTCTTCAATGACAATTTCGCCAACGCCTGTGCCAAAGACAGCAGAGTTAATCAAACACTCCGCTACTGCTTTACGTACCATACAGTCTTCAAAGTCTTCAGTAAGCTTATTACGCAAAAAAGTAATGTCTTGACGATTAGTGTCGCCTTTGTTGTCACTAACGTCGAACCATTTTCCACGACCAAAGGTTGCTTCTTCTAGCTCAGCTACGTTGGACTCAACTGCCTGCTGAAGTGCAGGAGAGATAATCCTTGAACGCTCCGACTTACGCTCGCTGTCTGCAGGGTCCCAGATTCCTCTCCAGAGCCTGTAGTACTCTTCAAACCGGGCTTCGTAGTTTGACTCGTAATAATCACGCCAGTCTTCACATTTAGTGATTACCCAGTCTTCGATGGTTTCTTCAACCAACAGCGGGTCAACTTCGTATAGTTCGCTCATAGGTATTTCCTTAAATTGCAGCAATGCTGTAGATAAGTATAAAAGCCACTACAGCACTAATTGCGTATATTCCGTAGGTATTGAAGGGTCGCCAAATTTTCATTAGTATCCTGCCACAACGTCTAGTATTTCATGGTCTTCTATTTCGTAGTCGTAGTCGTACGCTACGTTCGCTAACTGGTCTATGTACGCTAAAGCGTCCACCAAGTCGTCATGTGTTAGTGGGTCAGGGAACTGAAACAACTGATCTAAAAATCTACTGTTCCACTCGCCTTTGTTCAAAGTAATAAAGTTGTTTTCAAACCTACCCTGTAACGCCCACATAACCCTATCAGTCTTCTTCTTGTTACCGTGGGTTAGCTCTTCTACCCTAAAAAACGTACCGTACTTCTTTTGTAAATCCATGAGAGGCGACATTACAGCCTGCTTAGCAATACCTCTTTCGATACCAACGGATACGGGTTGATAATCTCGAACGGCCTGAAATATCTTATTTGCCGTTTCATCAAGACTCCATCGTCCATATATGATATTGTCAACAAACCAACCATGCTCACTAACTTTAACGACGGCAATGGCGGTTTCATCAAGCTTAGAATTTTTTGTTCGTTTCTTATTGACTTCCTCAAAACCCGCCAAGTCAACAGCAATATAGTAGTCTCCTATCTCAGGTTTGTCTTCCGATACCACCACCCAATCTTCTTTAAACATTTCCGAACCACGAGCTTCAAACGACGCCATAAATTCCTGACGAAAGGCATAGGAAGACATACTACGTTTAGCAATGTCGATTTCGCTTGAGTCCAGTAACGGGTTATCGTAAGACGTAAAGTGCCAAGATTTGTAAGTAGGGTCATCATCTAGCTCCGCATACTTGTACAATTCGTAGAAGTGGTTACGACCCATAGGTGTCCCTATGAACATCGCAGAACCTTTTTGGTCGGCTAAGGCAGGTCTTAGGATCTGCTCAAAGACGTCAGGTTTCATGTCGGCGTATTCGTCCAACACCAAAAACTTCAAGGACACACCACGCATTGTCTCTGGCCTGTCGGCTCCTTTGAGACTAATTGTGGCCCCGTTGACCAGCCTGATCTGCAGATTATTAATATGTGATCCTGCAATCACAGGGTGTCCTAGCTCTAAGAGGGTCTGCCACATGATGTCACGGGCTTGTCCCTGCGTAGGCGCTACGTAAAACACTTGTCCTTTTTCTGTCTGCAAGGCGTTTACAATCAACATCCAAGCAGCTAGGCGGGACTTGCCTGTTCGTCGTCCTGCAGCAACTATCTTAAATCTAGTATCGTCTGCCCAGACTTCTTTTTGCCAAGGCAGTAGTTCTATATTAAGATCAGTCACACAGCTTCCAACTTAAGTAGAACGTAATCGCTCCAGTTACAATCGGTAAAGACATAACACACACTAGCAAAAACACTTCCATTACTCTAGGTCGTCTAATTCGTCTTCGGTCAATTCTCTGGTGGGTAGGTCGGCTTCTTCTAACAAATCAGCCACCGATTGTAGTGTTTCAAACTTATGTAACACTGCAGGCACTGCCCTACGTCCAGTAAGGGCTTCTACCATGTCCCAACCTGCGGGACCGGGAGGCATCTTTACGTACCGATGGTCTACGTTCATTTCCATCAGTTTTCGCCTCAGTCCCCGACAACCATGACACCAGTCGGCTCCGATTATAACAAACATATTACTTTATATCAATAAAGCCACATCACTGAGGTGCTACCACGGGTGTCTACGTGCACAAACCGGTCTTCTACTCCAATACCAGTAAAACCTAAGTCTAATGCCCTAGAAACAAGAGAGAAGCGGTCTGCGGCGTTTATTACTTTTATGTCTGCCGCAATCCCTTGAGCGTGTGTACCCGGTTTGTCTTTTTTTGCTTCTATCGGGTGCTGCGGGGACCTGTAACCGCTAGTAATCACAAAAGGAAAACCACATTGATGCCTGAGTTCGTCTACTAACTCCATAAACTCAGCTTCCATACGGTTTTCACCGGTGTGTTGACAGTTAAATTCCTCTACTGTGAAGTATCTCAACTTATTTTAGTCCTTAGGTACTCAAAAAACAGGCCAGATTGGTGTTCAGCTTCGTCAATTAACGAGTTCGCCTTCAATAGGGTCGCTTTCTGGATAGCTAGAATCAACTGTTGCGCTTCCAACCCCAGTGATGTTAATCTGGATTGCACTTCTGCCTCCATCCTTTGTTACCTCCTTCTCAAAAGCCCCTACAGGCAGTATCCTGTCCATCACAAGTTTCCAAGCAGCGGCTTGATTCTTGTGGTCGTGGTCTAAAGCAGCATCAAAAATAGTCTCTAGGACCTTTTTTGACTTTGGTGAGGCCAACATACGGGCCTTGTATTCATTTATGATCGCTGCGTCACCCTTAGGTCGGCCTACTTGCCCCTTGTTTCCGGGCTTCACAGCTTCTATTTCCGACTTCCGGGGTCTGCCACGACCTCTTTTTTTAATTTCTTCGGTCATAACACAAATTGTCCGTAAATACAACCTTAGTATATCACGAGTCTACACGAAAGTCAAGCTATTTTATGACCTTTTGCTAGGGACTGGGTTACTTTAGAAAAATCAAGTAGTTACACATGTTTATTTTTTACATAATTTTTTTAATTTTTACCTATTTTGTGCTTAAGTGGCTGCTACAGTTACAGCGGCAACTTAAGTCCCTCCCCCGGTGCAAGTTATCCACAGGTTTTCCACAGGTGTTGGCAACTTGTGTATAACCTGTGGATAAGTTTCAGAGCTGACAAAAGTTATCCACAGGTTTTCCACAGGTTTATCCACATGGCCCTGAGAAGCCCTGAGAAGCCCGTGGTGCGATGTTTCCAAAAGTAATAGAAGGGTATGCCTAAGTAGGTGCTTTGGGCTTGGCAAGAATCGTGCCAAAAGTTTCAGCTGAGAAAAAAAATTTAGAAATTCCAAAAGCTGGCACGGGAATTGCTATAGCAAAAACCATGCCAAGTTTCACAGCTGAAAAAAATTAGTCAAACTTGGCACACTTATTGCAGGGCAAAAGCCATGCCAAAAAGCCAAAACACCGACAACAAAAAAAGGTAATATTTACACTTCACAGCTGGGTCAAAATCGGCGAGAATGGTCACAAGTCGGGGCAATCCTGCGCCGACACAGAAGCCCCGGAGGGCAAGCCTATGAAAGTGACACGTACAAAAGTATTTGGCCGAAGCATCATCATCCGTCGACGCAAGGCCACTAAGAGAGCCCTGAACTACACTCAGGGCGAAGTCTTCAACAGCGTACACGGTGGCCTCTGGTCACTCTACTGGGAGCATGGCAAGGGCCGCAACATCGACATCTCAATCGACGACCGTTAAGCCCTACCATAGCAACACCAGAGCCCGCCTAGTGCGGGCTTTTGGCGTACCAGAGAACCAAAAACGGAGGGCCAAGGGCCATGCAATGGGACAGATTCGACATTTGTGAAGCGTATTACTGTTACGCCAAGGATTACATGCGTGACAGATATGATAATAGTATCGAGTTTGGGATACTGGGACGCCTACATCACATGGGATACCGTCCCGGTTTTGGTGGTGTCGAGTATCGTGATTTAACAGACAACGCTAAAGCGATTTACCGTGAGCTGATTGCAAGGTTTGACTAATGATTAAACTATCAAAAGCAAGTAAAATGCCGGGGCGATCGTGGTCCCTGCAAGCATTGGATACATGCCCCGGATCACTAGGTGCTGACGGTGAATTAGTGCCTGCCTGTTCCGGATGTTATGCCACCACGGGAAACTATCGTTTCAAAAACGTACGTGCGCCACGGGAGCATAACCGGGCAGATTGGAAGCGTGACAGCTGGTGCGATGATATGGTGGCGGAATTGGATAACGACCGGTATTTTCGCTGGTTCGATTCTGGTGACATGTATGACGTCCGTCTAGCGTACAAGATTCTCGAAGTGTGCGAGCGTACGCCGTGGGTCAAACATTGGATACCGACACGCATGCACAAGTTTAAAAAGTTTGAGTCTGTCATCCGATGGTTGCAGGATCTGCCAAACGTGGTGGTCCGTCTGTCATCTGATAGCATTACCGGGGAAACCGTAAAAGGCCCTCAAACGTCCACCATAGCAACACCAGAGACAGTACCTACCGATGCCTTAGTCTGTGAAGCTTATACCAGAGAGGGCAAATGCGGCCCTTGTAGAGCTTGCTGGGACAAAACCGTTAGTGTAGTATGCTACATTGGCCACGGTCGGAGTATGGTCAAAAAGCAAAATGATCTGATAGCGATAGGAGCGTGAGAGCATGAAAGAATACACCGTCGACTGGAATTTTAAAGCTTATCCGGAAGCCACCAGAGAGTACCTTGGACTGCTCCCGGAGTTTTTCATACATGCCACACAAGAGGGCGACACACTGGATCAAGTAGCGGAAGCAATGGACAGTATTTATCAATTCGGTGGCTTTCAGTATCCTTTTGGCGGTACTGTGGCAGAGACCGGGGAATACCAGAGCCCGGATGACCCGGATTTAGAACCGTATGCTTCGATAACGTACCTTGACCGATTTACCATGTACTGCTACCCGTATTCGATTACAGCGATACGTGATGAGGAAACGAAAGAAACCAAAATAGGGAGGTTTGACTAATGAACTGGTTTGCATTGGTAAGGGGTCGATTGGTTTGTATTGGGAACTGTGGCGATTGGGAGGCGGCTTACGAAGTAGCCTGTGACGCCATAGGTGAGACTGAGTGGGATTGGCTAGCAGATGAAACAGACGTGCAGCAATGGGTACAGTGTTTTAACGAGAACAGGACACAGGAGGGTTGATACGTGGACAATGACACACTGTGGTTTATGGTTGTAGCTTGTGCTATAATCTGGCTTTGGCTTATACTAGAGGGAGACAACACACAATGACAATCGGAGAGCACATCAGTGGGTTGATCGCAACTATTGCCCTCGTTATAATCATGGGAATTGTGGGCGAGTTAGAGCTACGAGACATTGAGCACGTACAACAGCAACAACAGGAGCAGAGACAGTAATGGCTAGAAGATACGGACAACACCAGACACCACTAGAATTAGACTGCGAGTGGGCTACGCTTGACGTAGTGATCCATTGGGAGTTAGACTGTGACGACTATCAGGACATTGTGACCATTGATAAGATCACAGTAGGTGACAGAGACTTGCGAGAGGGCTGGAACGTAGCCTACTTTGAGGACATCATTCACGAAGAAGTATTAGCAGGTGAAGACTATCTACCGACAGACCACGGAGACTAATAGATGTTAGATTACCTTTTTGCGTTTATGTACTTTGCTTTTCTCATTTTGTTTGGGCTGGCGTTGCTGATTTCAGTGCTAACAATACTGATAGACCCGGTAAACGGACTACCCGACGACAAACACCGTAAGGAAATGCTTAAGAAGCGGAGGACAAGATGACCCAACAAGAGTTTGAACAAGGCTACTACGAAACGTCAGACGATCCTACAGGGCCTTCAGTTGACCCTATGGATCACGCCATGATAGAACATCTGGTGGAGTTTGAGACTGAAATGTTCCGGTTGGCATGTCGTCAGCGTATTTCCAGACTGACATTTAGGCAGCTTGAGCGTATGATGATTGATTTACATGGGGAGGACTGGCAGGATGCGCTGTAAAGCATGTAATGTGATACTAGAGGACCATGAGTTGACCAAAAAGGACTCCAACGGTCGCTTTTTTGATCTCTGTAGTTATTGTCTGGCTTCGTCTAACTTACTTGACGACCCCAATGGTGATACTTTAGTGGAAAATTACCATTATGAGGGATTTACTGAGGAAGACGACTGTGATACCATCTTCTAAAGTAGTACCAAAGAAGTAAACCGAAGAAGACACTACATAAGTAACCATAGGAGACTTAAGTTTATGGGCAAAAAGAAACCACGGGTCAACCCCGTAGCCAAGCATGCCCATAAGTTTAACAAACCTATGGTGCACAAAGACCGAACCAAATACACCCGGAAGGAAAAACATGGACGAAAAGACGATTTATGAAGTAACAGGTGGAGACTACAGCATCTACTGTCTGGGCTACACACAGGCCCGTGAGGTAACGAAAGACATAATGAAGGCTGACCCTTGGGGTGGTATCCCTTTTGTCATCAAGAAGGACCTGAGGCTGTCTCTGGACGAAAACGGCGACGTCGTTATGACTAAATCAACACTGGACCGTATCCTGAGTATGGCTAGTGACGAAGTACCAGAAAACGACGAATAGCAATTTAGTTTACCCACAACCGAAAAAGTGTGGTATACTATTAGTACAAAGAACGTGCCGGTTAGTTACTGGCTAGTGTGGTCCCGCATGATGAGAAGTGGTGTTACAGCCACAGGGTCGGAGCTATCCGGAAATAGTCGTTATGGCAAGCGTTAAGGGTGTAGGTATCTGAAAACTGAAAGCAAAAGCCGGGGTACGTTGTCGCAGTTGTGAACCGGATAGGGATACGGTCAGTGCTTTCACCCGCCATTTTTCAATTAACTAACGAGGATTATCTCATATGTCAAGCCAAGTTATTGAAGGGATTGTAAACTTCAGCAACATCACTCAGCACGACGTGTTCAACGGTCAGGACACAGGGCAGTACTCTCTGACCATTACACTGGACGAGGACGACGCTTCGACGTTGGCCGCTAGTGGTGTTAAAATCAAGGACTATCAAGGCAGCAAGCAACGAAAGTTCAAGTCGAAGTTTAACATCCGTACCATGGACGCAGAGGGCAACCCTTATCCGGGCGAGGTCCCTTACAATTCAAAGGTACGCCTAAAGTACAAGTTGGGTGACGCCCATCCAGTGCATGGTGTAGCAACGTACCTTGAAGCCATCAAGGTGCTGGAGGAGGCTGAAGTAGCGGCATTTGACGACGACTTTTAATGTCTAAGTTTCTTCGCCATGAGGGGTGTCCGGAGTGTGGTTCTTCGGACGCCCTTGCAATCTACGACGACGGCGGTAAACATTGCTTTGCCGCTGGTTGCGACCACCATGTCAACGGAGGTACAGTGGAAGAACCTAAAACTGCCAACGCCAAGCCTCTACAGATGTTTGGTGTGGTCAGTAACATACCCCAACGACGCATATCCAAAGAAACGTGCGCTCGTTTTGGGGTCACAGTTGAGTACTCCAGTGAGGGTCAGGTAGAGAAACACTACTACCCTTACTACGAAGTGGACTCAAAAGAGATCGTAGCCGCCAAGGTCAGGCACGTTAAGACAAAGAACTTCCACGCCACTGGTGACATGACCAAGGCTGGTTTCTTTGGGCAACAGCAGTGCACATCCAACAAGTTCCTGACGATTACCGAAGGAGAGTTGGACGCCTTGGCTGTCTACGAAATGCTAGGGAAGACAGCGTATGACGTAGTGTCGTTACGTAACGGTGCTTCCAACGCAGTGAACGAAATGAAGCAACAGCTGGAGTGGCTGGAGAGCTACGACAAGGTGGTGCTGTGTTTCGACAACGACAAGGCCGGGGAAGCCGCTCTGGAGCAAGTGAAGGACCTGTTCAGCCCCAACAAGCTAAAAATCTGCAAGCTGCCGACAAAGGACGCTTCGGACATGCTGATGGCGAACAACGTCAAGGACTTCACAAAGCTCTGGTGGAACGCCAAGGTGTACCAACCTGACGGTATCGTCGCCGGTACTGACACTTGGGGTGCACTGGTCGAGAAGCGGAAGGTCAAGTCCACCCCGTACCCTTGGGAGGGCTTGAATCATATAACCAGAGGGCATAGACCTTATGAACTCGTCACGATCACTAGCGGTAGTGGTATGGGCAAATCCCAGTTTATTCGGGAGATCGAATATGACCTTCTATGCAGATGCGAGGGCAATATTGGCGTCTTGGCCCTTGAGGAGGATTTGGCCCGAACAACGCTTGGTATCATGTCGGTGGCGGCAAACAGGCCCCTTCATTTGGAAGAGGATACGCCAGTGGACGAGCTTCGGCCCTTCTGGGAATCCACACTGGGAACAGGACGTTACTACCTTTTCGACCATTGGGGATCGACTTCAGCAGATAACCTGCTCTCCCGTGTTCGCTACATGGCAAAAGCCCTTGACTGCCGGTACGTCATACTGGACCACCTGTCCATCGTCGTGTCTTCCCAAGAGTCCGGAGACGAGCGGAAAGCCATTGACGAGATAATGACGAAGCTCAGGACGCTAGTAGCAGAGACAGGCATCACCCTGTTCCTCGTGTCACACTTGCGTCGGTCACAGGGCAGAGCCCACGAGGACGGTGCACAGATCAGCTTGGGTGAGTTGCGTGGTTCACAGGCGATTGCTCAGCTGTCGGACATTGTAATCGGCATGGAGAGGGACCAGCAACACGCTAACGAAGACATTAGGAATACGACCACTGTACGTGTCCTGAAGAATCGTTACACCGGGGAAACTGGACCTGCTTGCTGGCTTGCGTATGACCGGGGAACCGGACGTTTGACTGAGGTGGCTAATCCTGAAATAGGGGACGATTTTTGATCTATCTGGATCTTGAAGCTGACGGACTGGACCCAACGACGATTTGGTGCGTTGTTACCCGCTACAACGGGGTAAACACCGTCCATACACGTCCAGATACGCTACTAGAGGCTCTGGCTGGCTCTCTGAGCGTCGTTGGACACAATCTAATAGGGTATGACCTACCCGTTTTAGAGCGTCTCTGGGGGCTTTCTGTGGCTCCTGAGAGGGTCATAGATACGTTGGTTTTGTCCCGTCTTTTCGACCCTAGCAAGTCTGGTGGGCACTCTTTACGGAACTGGGGAGAGGAGCTTGGCTTCCCGAAAGGGGACCACGACGACTGGACCTGTCTGTCTCCTGAGATGATCGACTACTGCATGAGGGACGTTGAGGTGACTGAAGCTGTACACAAGAAGCTTGTTACCGATATGTCTGAGTTTTCACAGCAGTCCGTCGAGTTGGAGCATAAGGTGCAGTACGTCGTCCAGCAACAGGAGCGCAACGGCTGGGTACTGGACCAAGAGTTAGCAAGGGAGCTTTGTGCAACATTCAAGGAGCGCATGAATGAAATTGAAGCGGATCTGCAGGCGATTTTCCCGCCGATCATTGAGCAACGCTACTCAGAAAAAACAGGTAAGCGTCTCAAAGATAAGGTCACTGTCTTTAACGTCGGCTCACGGCAACAGGTGGCCGACAGACTTACGGCTAAGGGTGCTGTTTGGACGGAACTCACTCCGACAGGCAAACCAATGGTTGATGAGAAGACGCTTAAAGAGAATAGTCATGTTCCCGAAGCGGAACAAGTACTTGAGTACCTCTTGCTTCAAAAACGATACGCACAAGTAAATTCGTGGTTGGAGCATGTGGAGGATGACGGTAGGGTTCATGGTCGTGTAATCAGTAACGGTGCTGTGACTGGACGGATGACACACCAAAGCCCTAACATGGCTCAGGTTCCAGCAGGCCATAGCCTGTTTGGACATGAGTGTCGCTCTTGCTGGACTGTGCCTCAACAAAGTAAGTTAGTTGGGTTCGACGCTAGTGGCCTAGAGCTACGTATGTTGGCCCATTACATGAATGACGAGGAGTTTACTAATGTCCTACTTAGAGAAGACATTCATACCAGAAATCAACAGGCTGCGGGACTTGAAACAAGACCTCAAGCAAAGACTTTCATCTACGCTTTCCTCTACGGAGCAGGAGACGCTAAAATCGGAACTATCGTCGGAGGAACTGCAAGAGACGGCAGAACTCTTAAACAACGATTTTTACGAAATACACCTGCTCTTGAAAGTCTTAGAGAACGTACTGCTAGAGCAGCTGGGCGTGGTTATCTTACAGGACTCGACGGAAGGCGTCTTAGAGTTAGATCCGAACACTCTGCACTGAACACCTTACTACAGGCGGCTGGTGCTATAGTGATGAAGCAGGCTTTGGTTACTCTTGACGACTACGCAAAGCTTTGGAACATTAACTACAAATTCGTAGGGAACATCCATGACGAAGTACAATCGGAGGTGGTTGCTGAACAAGCAGAGAAGTTCGGCTGGCTCGCAGTGGAGTGCCTCAAGGCGGCTGGGATTTCTTTTGAACTCAGATGCCCACTCGACGGAGAATACAAAGTCGGGTCAACGTGGGCGGAGACACACTAATGAATAAAAACCGGAAAGGAGACTTTGCTGAGTTCTACGCCGTGACTTGGCTCTGGGACAACGGCTACGAAGTTTTCTTAAATGCAGGATGTACCGGGGCTGTTGACATGATTGCAATGAAGGACGGAGAGACAGTTTTAGTCGACGTCAAAACGGCAGTCTATGATCCAGCAGTTGACAAGCGCACCCAAAGGAGGGTCAGAACTGACGAACAAAAAAAATTAGGCGTGGTGTTTTTATCATTTGATCCTGACACAAGAAAACTGAGATGGGTGGAGCACAGAGAATGAAGAGCATATACACACTGGTAGACGACATTTACAAACTGGTGAAAACAAAGAGAGTAGCCAAGGACGTAGACATAGATAAGTGCATTGACGACTTTGGCGAGTCCGTTAAGGACCTTATGCGAAAGGAGTTTGTCAATGGAGGCCCACGGGACTACCGTAAACTACGCATGTCCAACATTGGTCGTAAAGACAGGTTCCTCTGGAATCACTACAACAATGTCCAAAAACATGACGACATGCAACCACACACGCTCGTCAAGTTTCTTTACGGGCATCTTATCGAAGAACTCCTGTTATTCTTAACGAGGGCGTCAGGGCATGAAGTTACAGCAGAACAAAAGCAGTGTGAAGTCAGTGGCATTACAGGCTCTATGGACTGCAAAATTGACGGTGTGGTCACTGATGTTAAGTCTGTGTCCAGTTATGGGTTTAAGAAATTCAAGGACGGAAGTCTGGCTTATGATGACCCGTTTGGATACATTGCTCAAATTAAAGGTTATGCAGAAGCAGAAGGACAGACTACCTTCGGCTGGTTAGCCATGGACAAGCAGAACGGTCACCTGACCTATCTGATGTACGATCAGGAGGACACACAGGCTCCTGTCCATACGGAGATCGGCTTCAACATCACAGACCGGATTGAGCACGTTAAGGAAATGGTGAAGCAGCCAGAGCCCCCTAAGCATTGCTACCAACCCAAAGACGACGGCAAGAGCGGCAACAAGAAGCTCGACATTGGTTGTTCTTACTGTGCGTACAAGAAAAGCTGTTGGCCCGGACTACGTGCCTTCTCTTACTCAACAGGCCCAAGATTTTTAACGGAGGTAGTCAATGAGCCGAAAGTCCAAGAGATCCCGCTTTAGGAGCACCTTTGAACAAGACGTCGCAAAAGTACTACAGGATTTCGACTACGAGCCGTTTACAGTACCGTACACAATTTCTCGTAGTTATCGGCCTGATTTTGTCCACGCTGCTTCTGGGGTTCTTGTGGAGTGCAAAGGATTCTTCCGGGAGGGAGACACCAAGAAATACACCAGTATTAGAGACAGTCTGCCAAAGGGACAGGAGTTAGTCTTCGTCTTGATGCAGCCCAACAAAAAAATACGGAAAGCTGCCAAAATGACTATGGCAGAATGGTGTGACAAAGAAGGAATTTTATGGTATAATATAGAAACACTGGAGGAGTTAATCAGTTATGTCTCTGACGCTAGAAGAAATTAAGGAGCGGTTGCTTCATCTGTACGACCCGGATGACTTGATAGAATCTTTAAATATCACTTCAGAGGACATACTGGACAGGTTTGAAGACAGGCTACTACGCAAATTAGAAGATTTTCAAGACGAACTGGAGGAAGTAAGTGAGCATTGACGAAGCAACACCGGAAGAATGGAATAGAGCAGCTGCAAGCACTGTTATTATCAATCCAGTAACAAAGCCTGCTCATTACAACAAAGGGGGCATCGAAGCAATAGACTATATTAAACAACAATTAGGAACAGGCTTCGGTGACTATTGTTCAGGCAACGTAATGAAATACCTCCACCGGTATAAATACAAAAATGGCGTAGAGGACCTGAAGAAGGCACGACAGTATTTAGATTGGTTGATTGAGGACATAGGTAATGAAAGTAATTGAAGGCAAGTTTGGAGGTAAGACTAAAAACAAAGACGACAACATCAAGACGTCGGAGTTTTTGGCATCGTTTACAGCAAAAGCAATGGACTATGAAGCAGAAGGTAAGCAGGTAAAGGTTGCCGTCATCATGTACGAAGACGGAGAAGTGTTTGAAGTTGCGTCTAACGAGCAGTACCCTGACGGGGTATACATGCTACTTCAGTTAGCAGGACAAGCAATCATCAATGAGACTTTAGGTATATCTTAATGTTCAATAAACTATCGCTTGATCTTGTAGTTATTGTTTTGGTTTTTTTATATCTATTATTTTTTTTGGTCAGTTGTTCTACTAACGAGTCAGCAGATTGTTTAATGTGGGACACTAAAGAAATAAAAGAAACAGAGTGCACACGTATGCCTAACCGTATTTGTGTAGATGAAATTTATTATAAGCCCGTTTGTGTGGTGAGAGAAAAGGAGTAGAAATGGACGCATACCAGCAGTACATACACAAGTCCCGGTACGCACGATACCTGCCAGAGGAGCAACGACGTGAGACTTGGGAAGAAACCGTAAACCGTTACGTGAACTATTGGGTTGATCGTGCTGACCTGAATGACTTTGAAGTATCAGAGCTGTTTAAAGCTGTCCACGACCTCGACGTCATGCCTTCTATGCGAGCACTGATGACTGCTGGTGAAGCTCTGGACAGGGACAACGTAGCAGGGTTCAACTGTAGTTATTTGCCTATCGACCACCCCAAGGCATTCGACGAGATGATGTACGTGCTTATGTGTGGCACAGGCGTAGGCTTCAGTGTAGAGCGACAGTACGTACAGAAACTACCAGAGGTGGCAGAGACGTTCCATGAAACCGATACAGTTATTAATGTGGCAGATTCAAAGATTGGATGGGCGAAATCGTTTAGGGAGTTGGTATCGTTGTTGTATTCGGGTCAAGTTCCCCAGTGGGACGTTAGCAGAGTACGACCTGCGGGTTCCACGCTTAAAGTTTTTGGAGGTAGAGCAAGCGGTCCAGAACCTCTGCTTGACTTATTCAGATTCACAGTCGAGTTGTTTCAGGGTGCGGCTGGAAGAAAACTTAGCTCCGTTGAGTGCCACGATCTTTGCTGTAAAATCGCTCAAATCGTTGTCGTTGGAGGAGTCAGACGATCAGCCCTCATCAGTCTCAGCAACCTCACAGACGACAGACTCCGACGATGCAAGCACGGGCAGTGGTGGGTCGACAACCCCCAACGTGGACTAGCGAATAACTCAGCGTGTTACACAGAGAAACCAGACTTTGAGGCGTTTTTAAATGAGTGGACAAGCCTGTACGAATCAAGAAGCGGAGAGCGAGGTGTCTTTAGCAGAGTGGCAAGTCAGAAGCAGGCTGCACGAAATGAGCGAAGAGATGCTAGTTATGATTTTGGAACTAATCCGTGTAGCGAGATCATCCTCCGACCCTATCAGTTCTGCAACCTTTCAGAAGTTGTTGTCAGGTCGTCCGATACACTTGCAAGCCTCAAACGAAAAGTACGAGTTGCAACTATCCTTGGGACTCTACAGGC
>FUFK010067328.1_pt1 | contig 24639 bp, 23 predicted proteins | sample 1021851 | NCBI WGS metagenome assembly FUFK01 (sample SAMEA51879418, study PRJEB19060) | metagenome | reverse complement strand
GCTGATAGATAACTGGGCAAAAAAAGAATAATGCTTAGAAAAGTAGTAGTTATAAATTTTAGAAAAAAACTCATCTGTACATGCATTCTGAAAAAGGGATTTTGCATTGGATTAGAAATATTTTTAGCAGCCAATTTTTACTAGATTCTTATTTCAATGGCAATTTTTTTCCTCATATTTGAATTCTTCATGCAGCATGATCTTTGAAAAGTTGATCATATTCCAAATTCATGATTTTTCAATATGCCAGAATCGGGAAAGTCTCGCAGATCATACTCAACTATCAAGAAAGAATTCTTCATTTATGTAACTTTTTTTCCAAACCTCATATCTTCCCCTGAAAAATCGTAGGGACAGGAGGGATTTTCTTTNCCATCGTCCATGATTTATAAATGAAGGAAAACTTTGTGTTCCGGCATTTCAAGGAGGACTCAGAAATATTCAGACCACTGATTTTCAGTTTGTTTCCCGAAAATGATGGAAGCCGCTTCTTTGAGATTTTTTGAGTTTTTGAGGAAGTCGTGATGAAAAAGCAGGGCCAGTCTTGTTCGTCTTCGAAGAAGGTCTGCAAGGGAGACGATCATCTCCTTTTTGGCGATCAAATGAATTTCACAAAGAAGATTTTCTGCTTCAGGGAAAAGAGGCTCAGAGAGTGAAGAATCCTGACGTATCATTTCCAGCAATTCGAAGGCTTCTTCTCCATATCGGCGCCAAAGGCATTCGGCTTTCGTTTCATTGGGTGATTGGTGAAAAGGACTATCCAGTTCAAACTCGCTCGCCTGATTGAGGAATTCCTGACGTCTTTTAGCCTCTGGTTCCCCGAACCATGTTCCCTCAGGATGAGGAAGGGTGACTCCCATTTTTGAGACTTCCTGACATAACTCTTCCCCGATATTTAAACAATCAGTGAGTTTGCCACCGTAAATGCTGATATGCCTGAATTCAGGGTCGGTATCAATCGCGTGTTTACGGGAAAGTTTGGTCCAGTCACTGTTCAGATCGACTTGATCGGTTTCCAACACCAACGGACGAACCCCCCAGCGTTCGGATAAAATGTCTTTTTCTTCAAGAGGTTGTTTTAGGTTCACACGTTTATTGATGTTTTCCAGAACAAACCTGCGGTCTTCATCTGTAACTTCTGTTTCGGGTTCAGTAACCCTATTGTCTGTTGTCCCGATCACCGTACGATTCCCCATCGGAATCGCGAAAAAAAGGCGACCGTCGTCGGCAAAAAAAGTCAGTACCCTCTCGACCTCCGTCAGTCTTGGAACCACCAAGTGGATACCCTTGGAAAAAACATGTCGATGTTTCCCCTTTTGCTGGCTCAATGAGTTTTGAAAATCAACGAATGGCCCGCATGCATTGATCACGATTTTAGAGCGGACCTTCCATTCTTTGCCCGTTTGAGTATCGCGGACTTTTGTCAGCCAGCTTTTATCTTCCTGCTGCTCTGATCCTAGAGATTCAATGTAATTGGCGGCAGCACAACCTGCTTGCAGGGACCGTCGAATGAATTGGAAGACAAAACGGGTGTCGTGTTCCACCAGATAGGCATCGGAGTATTCAATTCCTCCTATACTTTTTTCTGTATTGACCACAGGTTCCAAATGGTTGATGGATTTTTTTGAAAGCAACTTTGGTGGNCGGGTAAAGCAGTTTCCAATGAACCAATAAATGAGGGATCCNAGATAGATAAAAAGAGCTGGAAATCGGAACCCTTTGTCGAGGTTGGTGAAAAAGCGGATTTCTCGAATAGAAGAAGGGTAGGCTCGAATCAGTTGGTTTCGTGAACGGCAAAGCTCACGGACCAACTTGAATTCAAGTCCCTCAAGATACTTGATGCCTCCCCAAATCAGGTTCGAAGAACTTTGGCTGGTTTCGCTTCCAAAATCTTTGCGNTCGATGAGGGCGGTTTTGACTCCTCTCGATGACAACGCGGCAGCTGCCACAGAACCATTGATTCCGCCACCAATGATCAGTACCTCGAATGCTTCGGATTCCAATTTTTGGATTTGTTCGTTTCGGAGTGACATTNCCAAAGTTCTNAAAATGATCCNTTAAATAAGTTTNTGNGCACTGGTTTCGTCTGTGANCAGAGAGTGGATGATCCCTCCGCTGATAGCACCACGAATGGCCTCTAATTTTTCTGAACCTCCCGCAATCCCAATGACATGTTTCATTTTTTTCAGCTGCCCCAACTTTACCGTGACGAGTCGATCATGATGCTCGAGATTGAGAACTTCTCCGCTTTTGTCAAAATACTCTCCATGCATCTCACCGACAGCCCCCTCCTTTTTCAAAGTTTTTAATTCATCCGCGGAGCGGTATCCAAATCTAACAAATTCCGAATTAGGCATCAGAGCTCCAATTCCGACCAGGGCAATTTCGGAATGCAGTGCTTTCTCCATAACGGTTTGTACTTCGGCTTCGTTTAATAGATTCTCACAAAGACTTTTGGTGCTCAGAAGAAGCGGAGTGGGAAGAGCATGAAAGGGATAATAGAAACCAGATAAAGGCGCACCGACATTTCCAGTTCTGCTTTCAGCCAGATATTGAGTGACGCCTCCGCAAAGGGTAACGAATTCAGTCTTACCAGGAAGTATGCGGCTCAAGTACATCGTGATTCCGGAAACGGTATGCCCCCATCCGAGTCCGACTAGCCCNCCTCTTTGATCGAAACAGGTTTCAAGAAAATGAGCCCCCGCGATACTGAGGTTTTCTTTGAGTTGCTTGTCTGCNACCTTTGGAATGACCATCACTTCCCGGAGATTCCAGANNTNCTTAAGGGCTTCTTCCAGTTTGGCCAGCTTGGCGTCTTTACCCTGGACATGAATTGAAACTGTTCCGTCACGGCGAGCCTCGTTGAGGATGTTGATCACCCTGGAGCGGTTAAGCCCAAGTTTCTCTGCAATCTCTGCCTGGGTCATTCCTGCTTTGAAGTAATACCAGGCAACTCTTGAGGAATAGAGCTGATAATCCTTTTCAGAAACTTTCATCTTTAAGTTCTTTCAATAAACCCATTCTGCTCTCGATCGATGGTTTTGATGGAGTTCAAAAATTCTATTCAAGGAGTGGCGATAAGAACTCTACGGGGNATTGAAATNAAGNTAATTGGTGTATTTCGAAATTCTTAATTTTTAGAAAAAGATGCTATAAATCATTTAGCTTACATATGTAAATAAATTTTTCAAAAATCGAAAATCAATTTTTTCTTTTCTGCCAAGGAACTCGTTCAGCCTGGAGCAAATTGTATTGAAATTGCTTTTCGTTCACTTCGGACATCGGTGAAATCGAGTCTAGCGAATCATGAGATAAAATGATTGGGAGATAAAGAACTGAGATAGAAATGGCCAAAATTGAAAATTCAANAACTCCCAAAGTGGGNGTTATTATGGGGAGCGTATCCGATTGGGAGACGATGAAAGAAGCCTGTGANGTACTTGANCAACTGCAGGTGGCATTCGAAAAAAAAGTCGTTTCTGCCCATCGTACTCCGCAGTGGCTGACAAAATATGCTGNGGANGCGGAGGGCAGAGGCTTACAGGTGATCATCGCNGGTGCTGGNGGCGCAGCNCATCTTCCTGGTATGGTTGCCTCTCAGACACTCCTTCCCGTGATTGGTGTTCCCGTTCGTACTTCAAGCCTTAACGGGATGGATTCCCTTTATTCGATTGTCCAAATGCCACGCGGAGTTCCGGTGGCAACGGTTGCTATTGGAGGAGCAGGAGCACACAATGCCGGGCTGCTGGCGGCTCAGATATTATCCATCCACGATCTTGNNCTGCGAGGCTCTCTTCAACAGAGGCGTGACAGGATTCGGGATGAAGTTCTGGAAAGTCAACTCCCGTGATTGAACATCCAGGTATTCTTCAACCGGGTTCTGTCATCGGGTTGCTTGGNGGAGGCCAGNTGGCAAGGATGCTGGTACTTGCAGGACATCCCCTAGGATTTAAGTTTATGGTTTTGGATCCTGATCCAGAAGCACCTGCAGCGCAGGTCGGCGCAGAGCATTTGCCTTNTTCCTTTACCGACAAAAANGCACTCGGGGAACTGACTAAACAATGTGACCTTGTTAGCTATGAATTCGAAAACGTTGATGCAGATTCGGTCGAATGGATGGAACAAAGAGTTGATCTTCCTCAGGGAAGTCAAATGCTCAGAACCGCACAGCATCGATTACGTGAGAAAAGAGCGATCCGGGATCTGGGCATAGAAGTGACCGGTTTTCATGAGGTCCGGAACCTTTCGCAACTGGAACAGGCATTTGAAGCATTTGGANCGGTTTTACTGAAGACTGTTACCGGCGGCTATGATGGCAAAGGGCAGCAACGAATCCTGAAAAAATCAGAATGTAAATCTGCATTCGAATCTCTTCATCAGGAAGGAACGTCATTGATTGCAGAGCAGTTTCAGCCTTTTGAACGGGAGCTGTCNGTTGTGGTGGCACGAAGCCGTTCAGGAGAGATCCGATGCTTTCCTGTCTCTGAGAATCTGCATCGCCAAAATATACTGACAATCTGCCGTATTCCTGCGAGGATTTCGGGTCTGGTTGAAAAAGAAGCAAATCGGATTTCTGCTTGTCTTGCGGAGGGACTCGGTTTGGTCGGAGTGATGGGAGTGGAAATGTTTCTGCTTCCGGATGGGAGTCTGTTGGTCAATGAAATTGCCCCAAGACCTCACAACTCCGGGCACTTCACCATGGATTCATGTGAAACCTCTCAATTCCAGCAACATCTTCTGGCCGTTTCTGGATGGCCTCTGGGCCCGACCCATATTATGAAACCTGCGATGATGCTGAACCTGATCGGGGATCAGCAAGATAAACTTCTTCAGAACCTGAAACTTCTTCCGGAAGGAGCAAAATTACATCTTTATGGAAAGAAAGAGGTTCGTCCGGGAAGAAAAATGGGACACCTCAATCTGAGTATGGAGAATCCAAGTGAGCTTCTGGAAACCCTGAAAAAACTCCAGATCTGGGATCAAGATTCTCTGGAAAGGATGCTGAATTGATTTATATTTTGCAGGGCATGCTGAAAACTAATCATCCTTCTCATGGAAAGAGACATGCCTGAGGAACTACTTTACGAAGGAAAAGCCAAAAAGCTTTTCATCACAGAGGATCCGCAAATTTTGCGGGTTGAGTACAAAGACGATGCGACCGCCTTCAACGGGAAAAAATTCGACCGTTTGAGAGATAAAGGACGTCTGAACAACGCGATCACGGTTTTTTTCTTCGAACACCTCGAAACAAAAGACATTCCGAGTCATTTTGTTCGCAAGATTTCAGAAACCGAGCAGTTGGTCCGAAGGGTGAAAATCATCCCCCTGGAAGTGGTGGTCCGCAATGTGGCGGCAGGCTCTCTTAGTAAACGCATCGGTTGGGAGGAAGGAAAGGAACTTCCTCATCCGATTGTGGAGTTTTACTACAAGGACGATGACCTGGGTGACCCGCTCCTTGCAGAAGAACACATCCGATTACTTGAATTGGCTTCTGAAGCGCAAATCGAAGAGCTTAAGAAAAGAGGGTTAGCGGTCAATGAAGCTTTAAAGTCCCTGATGCTTTCCAAGGGAATACGGCTCATCGATTTCAAACTGGAATTCGGGTTAGATCAAAAAGGAGAGATTCTGCTGGCGGATGAAATTTCTCCGGATACCTGCCGTTTTTGGGATATAGAGTCGGGGAAAATTTTGGACAAGGATCGTTTCCGCAGGGATCTGGGCGGAGTCACTGAAGCCTATCTGGAAATCCACCAACGCCTCACGGAAGAGATTACATGAAAGGCATCATCACCGTGGTCCTCAAACAGGACATTCTGGATCCACAAGGACGAGCCGTGATGAACTCGCTTCAGGGTCTCGGATATGACGAGGTCCAAGGGGTTCGAATCGGGAAATCAATCGAAATCGAACTCAATGGAATTTCACCTGATGANGCAGATGCTAGACTGCGGAAAATGTGTGAATCAATCCTTGTCAATCCGGTCATCGAGGATTACCACCTCGAGATAATTGAGGATTGATGCGCTGCGCGGTTATTGTTTTTCCCGGCTCCAATTGTGATTCCGACCTCTACAAGGCCGTCAATGCATTCGAAGGAGTGGATGCAGAATATGTTTGGTACACCACTGAAAACCTGGATGCCTTCGACTTGATTCTGCTTCCGGGTGGTTTCGCCTACGGGGATTATCTCCGTGCCGGGGCTTTGGCGGCGAGGACTCCTGTTCTTAAGGCTTTGATCCGGGCTGCGGAGAGGGGTGTCCGGGTGATTGGAATTTGCAATGGTTTTCAGGTTCTTACCGAGTGCGGGCTTCTGCCCGGAGCGCTTCAGCGTAATTCCGGACTCCATTTCATCTGTGATACTCCTCTCATCGAGGTGGTTCAGGACCAATCTTCTTTTACTTCGCGTTACCAACAGNGGGAATTGATTCGTCTCCCGATAGCCCATGGCGAGGGNAATTACATTTGTGATGAACTCACCTTAAGACATCTCCAGGCGGAAAACCGGATCGTTTTCCGTTATGCATCAGGCAGCAATCCCAACGGTTCTGTTGATAACATCGCAGGCATCCTCAACTCCAAAGGCAATGTGCTGGGGATGATGCCTCATCCTGAGCGGGCCATGGCGGACTGGATGGGCAGCAGTGACGGCCGTCGTCTTTTTGAGTCAGCCCTTAACCTGTTTCCGGAAACAGCCGATGCCGCCTGAACCGACTCCGGAAGAAATTTCAACACAGCAAAGTTACCTAAGTCTGGGTCTGAGCGATTCGGAATACCAACTTGTTTGTGAATTGCTGGGCCGGAAACCGAATCTTACCGAAACCGGGATCTACGGGGTAATGTGGTCGGAACACTGCAGTTACAAAACCTCCAAGATGCAACTCTCCCGTTTCCCCACCGAGGGACCGAATGTACTTCAAGGTCCTGGTGAAGGTGCCGGAGTCGTGGATTTGGGAGATGGCTGGGCCGTGGTTTTCAAAGTCGAAAGTCATAATCATCCCTCGGCAATCGAACCCTATCAGGGTGCGGCTACGGGAGTTGGTGGAATCCTGAGGGACATTTATTCCATGGGAGCAAGGCCGGTTGCTTTTCTCAATTCATTGCGTTTCGGACCCTTGTCCGACAAAAAGGATCCAGGCTCTCCGAACAGCAAACGCAACCAATACCTTTTTGGTGGAGTGGTGGCAGGAATCGCTGGATACGGCAACTGTATCGGAGTACCAACTGTTGCGGGAGAAGTCGGCTTCGATGCATGTTACTCCGGGAATCCCCTGGTGAACGCAATGTGTGTGGGAGTGATCCGGCATGAGGACTTGCANCATGGCCGAGCCGAGGGCATCGGCAATCCTGTGATTTACGTGGGTGCTGCTACTGGAAGAGATGGAATCCATGGCGCTACGTTCGCGTCCGAAGAATTGAATGAAGAATCCGAAGCAAAACGTCCTTCAGTTCAGGTTGGGGATCCGTTTATGGGGAAATTGGTGCTCGAAGCCTGCCTCGAACTTTTCCGGTCTGGAGCAGTGATCAGCGTCCAGGATATGGGAGCAGCAGGACTCACCTGTTCAAGTACGGAGATGGCGGAAAAGGGTGGGAACGGAATGGAACTCGATCTGGACCTTGTGCCTCAAAGAGCCCTGGAAATGTCTCCTTACGAAATCATGCTTTCCGAATCTCAGGAGAGGATGCTGTTGGTTGCCAAAGCAGGAAGAGAAGAGGAGGTTTTTGAAATTTGCAGAAAATGGGAAGTCCCAGCATGCACCATTGGGAGGGTGATCCCGGAAACGGTCTTGCGTCTCAAACACAGGGGGGCANTGGCGGCCGAATTGCCTTTGGATCGACTGCTGGGATCCTGCCCGCTTTATCAGCGCGATGCGGTTCCTTCTGAAAAGCAGCTTTCGAGGCAGAAGAAAAATGCAGTGAACTGGGATGTCCCAGATGATATTGGNGCACTCTTCAAAGAGATGATCGTTCAGCCTGAGTTGGCCTCGAAACGCTGGGTTTACCGACAATATGACTCGATGGTAAGGACCTGCACTTCCGTAGGACCCGGATCGGATGCAGCCGTGATCCGAATCGAAGGAACGAACAAAGCACTGGCAATGAGCATTGACGGTAATTCACGGTATGTTGAACTCGATCCGCAGACCGGAGGGCGTATCGCGGTTGCCGAAGCTGCAAGGAATGTGACCTGTTCCGGAGGACGGCCTCTGGCTCTGACGAATGGTTTGAATTTCGGAAATCCAGAAAAACCTGAAATCTTCTGGCAACTTCGGGAAGCGGTGACAGGAATTTGTGAAGCATGCCAAAGCNTCGAATTNCCNGTAACTGGAGGGAATGTCAGCCTCTACAACGAAACCGAAGGTGAAGCAGTCTACCCGACTCCTCTGATCGGGGTCGTCGGGCTGGTGGAACACCCGGAGCATGAAACAACCCAACACTGGAAACAGGCTGGAGATGTGATATTGCTTTTGGGTGAAACCGAAGAAGAACTTGGAGCTTCCGCCTTGCAGCAATTCATGACAGGAAGCATCTTCGGGATGCCTCCAGCCCTCGATCTGGAAAAGGAAAAAAATCTCCAGGAAGCAGTTCTTGAAGCAATCCGGCAAAACTTGATTGCCTCGGCTCATGACCTTTCCCAGGGTGGGCTTGTCATGGCCCTGTTGACAAGTTGCAAAGGAGAGCTGGGGGTTCATGTCGACTGGGAGTCAGGAATCCGGGACGATCTTGCCCTTTTCAGCGAAAGCCAGTCCCGGATATTACTTTCAACAGTTCCTCAAAATCTTTTGATGCTGGAAAAACTGATGCAAAGCAGGAAGATCCCNTGTGAGCGTGTTGGAGTGGTCATGCCTGGGCGTTTTGACATCGCCCTTAACGGAAAATTCCTGATACAGGAAGAACTTCCTGAGTTGCAGCAACTTTGGGAAAACGCACTGGAAAACATCATGAACTCTGAACATCAAGGGTTCTCCGGGGAAAAACAGGCAGCCTGATTCATGTGCGGCATCTTCGGAATTTTTGGTCATCCCAAAGCCTCAGAACTGACCTTTCTTGGGCTCCACGCTTTACAGCATCGTGGCCAGGAAAGCGCCGGAATCAGTGTTTCCGACGGAGAGACCATCCATACCCGACGCGGACAGGGGTTGGTCAGTGAAGTCTTTTCCCGTGATGAATACCTGGAATTCGAAGGGAATCAGGCCATCGGACATGTCCGTTACACAACAGCCGGAGACAGTGGACTTCTGAACGCCCAGCCTTTGGTGTTCCGCTATACCGGCGGTCANGTTGCNGTCGCGCACAATGGGAACCTGGTTAACGCCAAACGTCTCCGTGATCAGTTGGAACGCCAGGGTTCGATTTTTCAGACCAACAGCGATACCGAAGTGGTTTCCCACCTNATCGCACGAGCCGGGCCTCCAATCGATCATGCTTTTCAGGATGCCCTGAGAGTAATCGATGGAGCTTATGCACTTTTATTGATGACGGAAAAGCAGATGATTGCCGCCCAGGATCCAAGAGGTTTCCGGCCGCTTTCCCTGGGACAGTTCGAAAATGCATGGGTCGTCAGTTCTGAAACATGCGCGCTCAACACCATAGGGGCGGATTTTGTNCGTGAGATCAAGCCCGGGGAACTGCTCGTTTTTGATGAAAAGGGTTTGCAGATGCGTTCCTTTACGGGGGTGCAAACCAGGAAAATCTGCTCCTTTGAGTACATCTATTTTGCCCGTCCTGACAGTGAAGTCGACGGAATCAGCGTTCATTCGGTTCGAAAAGAACTCGGACGTGAGTTATGCCGGGAGGCCCCTGCTGAAGCGGATCTGGTCATTGGTGTTCCGGATTCAGGTTTGGCCGCGGCGGTTGGCTATGCTGAGCAATGCGGACTTCCCTATGAATTGGGGATGATGAAAAACAGATACGTCGGCAGAACCTTCATCCAGCCCAACCAGGAACTTCGCCGCCGTGGGGTGAAGATGAAACTGAGTGTAGTGCGCAAAGCCGTGGAAGGCAAACGTGTGGTGTTGGTNGATGATTCCATCGTTCGCGGTATCACCAGCGGACGAATCGTTTCGATGCTTAAGGACAATGGTGCGACTGAGGTGCATATGCGCGTCACTTCGCCTCCGATTACGCATCCCTGCCTCTATGGAATCGACACGGCCAGGCGCATGGAATTGATCGCGGCAGAAATGTCTGTTGATGAAATCCGTGATGAAATCGGTGCGGATTCCCTCCATTTTCTCTCTGAAAAAGGGATGATTCAGGCGACCGGCAGAGAAGATCTTTCAGAAGATCAGGGACATTGTCTGTCCTGTTTCAACGGGAAATATCCAACACCCACAACTTGAGTAACACCTCATCCTTGAGCAAAGGAAGCCTCATGAAAAGCACTGCCTACGAGCAGGCAGGTGTCAGNCTGGATGCTGCNGATGAGGTGGTGGACAAGGTGAAACCCTTGGCTCAAAGGACTTTCAGACCTGGGGTGATTGGAGGACTCGGGGGCTTTGGAGGGTTGTTTCACCTCGATCCAAACAAATGGAAAAACCCGGTTCTCGTTTCAGGAACCGATGGGGTCGGAACCAAACTCAAACTGGCTTTTGAACTGGAAAAGCACGACACCATCGGAATCGATCTGGTGGCAATGTGTGTTAATGACATTCTGGTTCAGGGTGCGGAACCGCTTTATTTTCTGGATTATCTAGCATGCGGAAAGCTTCATCCGGATAAAGTAGCTACCATCGTTAGCGGAATCAGTGAAGGCTGCAGGCAGTCCAATTGTGCTTTGATCGGGGGCGAGACAGCAGAAATGCCTGGAATGTATTCAGGCGAGGACTACGATCTTGCGGGATTTGCAGTGGGAGTGGTGGANAAGGAAAAGCTCATCAACGGAGAAAAAATNCTNCCGGGCGACCAACTGATCGGACTTCCTTCCAGNGGTATCCACAGCAATGGGTTCTCCCTGGTTCGAAAAATTCTGGAAGATAACTCCCTGCATCTGAATCAGAGCATGGACGCTCATGTTTCTTCTGGTCAAAAAACCCTTGGAGAGGTTTTGCTGGAACCCACCAGNATCTACGTCAGACCATTATTAAAACTGATGCAAACCATTCCGATAAAGGGGATGGTTCATGTAACCGGAGGGGGACTGCCAGGAAACCTTCCTCGGATGTTGCCTGAGGGTGCCGCGATAGAATTGGATTCCGGAAGTTGGGAAAACCTTCCTGTTTTTGATTGGCTTCAAGAAAAAGGGAATCTCAGTCAAGAGGAGATGCTTCCGGTTTTCAACATGGGCATCGGTTTTGTGATTTGCCTTTCCCCGGAACACCTTGATCAAGTTTTTTCAATTTTACATCAAGAAGGTGAACAACCGGTGACCATCGGAAAAGTGATTTCCGGAAACCGTAATGTGATCATCCATTAAAATGCGCCTGGCTGTTTTNGCATCCGGACGGGGTTCCAATATGCTTGCCATCGCAAATGCAATCGAAGAAGGCAGGCTTCCGGGGGTCAGTATTGATTTAGTTGTTTGCGACAAACCTTCAGCACCGGTTCTCAAAAAAGCTCAAGAGCTGAAATTGAAAACCTTTGTTTTTGAGGCGAAGAAGTTTCGCAAAAAATCGGACTATGAATCTGAAATCCTGAAACAGCTTGAACAATCCCGAATCCAAATGGTGGTCCTGGCAGGATTCATGCGCATTATAGGACCGACCCTGTTAAAGGTTTGGGAAGGCCGGATGATCAACCTTCATCCTTCACTGCTTCCTGAATTTCCAGGAAAGGATGGAATCGGTGACGCCTTTCGCGCGGGAGTCCGGGAAACCGGGGTGACGGTGCATTTTGTCGATGCAGGGGTAGATACGGGTCCCATCATCGCCCAGGAAAGTCTCATGATTGATCCTGCAGAAACCCTGGACTCCCTGGAAGAGAAAATTCATTTGCTGGAACATNAAATCCTGCCCCAAACGATTTTAAGAATCTGTCAAGAAGGACTCCCTGCGGCCTGGGAAAATGCCCGAACACTGAATAGATGAATTGAAGATGAAGATCCTGGTTATCGGAGGTGGAGGAAGAGAACACGCGCTGGTCTGGAAACTGAACCAGAGTGCTCATGTAGAGAAAATATTTTGTGCACCGGGGAATCCCGGGATTTCCGAAATGGCCGAATGTGTTCCCATTGCCGTCAATCAGGTTGATCAACTGGCTGAATATGCTGAATCCCGAAAAATTGATCTGACCGTGGTCGGACCGGAGGAACCTCTGGTATTGGGTGTGGTCGATGAATTCAAAAAACGCGGATTGAAAATTTATGGCCCTGATCGTCAGTCTGCAAAACTCGAAGGAAGTAAAGCCTATGCCAAATCAGTGATGAAGCGTTTCGGCATTCCTACCGCCAGTTACGAGGAGTTCACGGATTTTGAAGATGCCCTTGGTTATCTCCGGGTCCAAGGTGCCCCGATTGTGATCAAGGCCGATGGATTGGCTGCCGGTAAGGGAGTCACGGTGGCAGAAACCCAGGAAGAGGCCGAAGCCGCTTTGGATGATGCCCTAAGGCAGGGAATTTTTGGAGANGCTGGACAAAAGGTGGTGATCGAAGAATTTCTTGAAGGTGAAGAAATGACCATACTTGCCTTTGTCGATGGGGAAACAGTCCTTCCCCTTGTTCCCTCCCAGGATCACAAACCGATCTTCGATGGAGACCGTGGACCGAATACCGGAGGGATGGGAGCCTATTCCCCCGTACCCCACCTTGAACAATGGCTTACNGAGATTCAACGTCTCATCCTNAAACCCCTGGCAAAGGGTCTGGCTGAGTCTGGACAGCCGTATCGTGGTTTGCTTTATACGGGTCTGATGCTGAATGAATCCGGTCCTAAGGTGGTGGAATTCAATGTCCGTTTCGGAGATCCTGAAGCCCAGGTCGTACTTCCCTTGCTGGAAAATGACCTTGTTGAAATCCTGTCGGCATCCTGTGAGGGAAGATTGAATGAGGTCGAACTTGAATGGAAGAAGGAAGCCTCAGTCTGTGTGATTGCAGCAGCACCGGGCTACCCTGGGCCTCCCACGAAAGGGTTAGCCATTGAACTGCCGGAATTTTTGGAAGATGGAACACAGATNTTTCATGCNGGAACGCGCATCCAGGAAAACACCTTGGTGACTTCGGGGGGAAGGGTTTTTGGCGTCACGGCCCAGGCGACTGATATTGAACAGGCCCGGAATCGTGTTTACCAACTGATGGAAAACATCAAGTTCAGGGGAATGCAGTTTCGTTCCGATATTGGGGCCAAAGCGCTTTGAAATTCAATCCATTCCTTGCTGACCCTTTTCACCGTGTAATTCGTTAAACACATTTGTTCAGGAATTGATCCCNATTCCCTGCTCAACTGCTCTTTCCAGAAGGTATTCCCGTCCTTCAAGCATGTCGTCCAGACTCCCGAATCCGTTCATGTAATGCCCCTTGAATCCACTGGATTCAATGAGCCGGAACATTTCTCCAAAATCGACATTGCCCGTACCGGGTTTCATGTGGATTTCGTATTCNCCGTTATTGTCGGCNACCCTCACTTCTTCGCAGAGACTCATGTCCATTCCCTCGACAAACCCTTTGATTCCGATCGGATCAAAATGGGCATGGTTGATGGTGAAAGACCACCTTANATTTGGTGACTGGATCTGCTCAAAATANTCTTGGGTATCTTCCAGATTATCGGGCATATAATGAACCTCGGCCAATTCAGGTTCGCCATTCAGGTTTTCAAGCAGAAGCAGGGCATTTTGTTTTTCCGCGTACTCGACAGCTCTTTTTATNCGNTCGATACTGGCCTGTTTACGGATTTTCTGACAACCGGTGAAATGATAACCCCCATGAACCACGATCCATTCCGCACCGAGTTTCACCGAAAGNTCGATGTAATTTNGCAGGTANGCATCGGCAGCTTCCCGGAGATGTGGAGAAATTTCCGCAATGTTCACTCCGGATAGGGTGTGNAACCCAAGATGCANACCGTGTTNTTCACAACCTTCCCGGATTTTGCTGCAACGTGAATCATCAAAACTTTCCAGGGCGTTCGGTGCAATATCGGTTTGGATGTCAAAATAGTAAACTTCATTCTGAGCTGCCCATTCAACCGCTTCTTCCGCAGAAACCCTTCTTCCNACATCGACNCCGATTCGTTGACGCAAAGTCTCTTTCATGTATATATCTCTTGAAAATAAATTGGTTAAATTAAAACCTTAAAGAAGGTATTCCAATACCTTAAAAAAGTAGCAAATCGAGGCAGNCGGAGTCTAGTTGCCAACCAAAGNCTCGGAGTCCGCNANCATCGNAACTCAGGCATTTTTGAGNCAGAAAGGTCGGCTTTGGTCTGGTTTTCACAATCTTGATTGATCATTGATGCCATATGGCGTTCTGCTGGCGGCGCAATTGATAAAGCCTCGAAGCCTCATCCGTATCTATCATACTCCATGTCAACACCGTCCCGCGCTTCACATCAGCAAGCAATTTTCGGTCTGTTGCCATATAGTAGGGCACCGGAGAGTTTGCCTGATCGNGGTTAGCNCTTATCAGCTCTGGNTCTANTCCGGCAACCGCATGATGATGGGGGTCGGTTATNTGAAGAGTTTCACCTTGTTTAAAATCGCGTGCAGTCCGTGCAACCAAATCTACCATTGGTTCTGGAGCCAAGGCTCCGGTAGGCAGATTCAGCAACGCGGCACTTAAAATNGACATAGGCGCCTCGACACCGAGGGTGTGCTGACCGATGAAAAGCATGGCCGCTTTTGTGTTACGCGCAACGACATGCCCTTTTCCACGAAGCAGTTCCCACGTCTTGGAATTTTCACAGCGCACGATCACGAAAACACCACCGGCGAAACTCATCTCGTCAGACCGTCTAAGGCAGTTAAACACATCAATGACCTTCGTGTTGGCTAACAACCCACCTTCACTCTGAGCCTGAAAAGCATCCGCCAATTCAACCGGCCTTAGCAACGGCGCATGAAGAGCGGCTCTGTCAGGGAAAAGGCCGGTACCGTTGGCCACCACGCCAAGCTCACAAAAATCAGGAACGGTGCGNGTTGGGNATTTTGCATTGGCAACAACGGCATTTCTTTTTTCAATAAGACTTTGCCAATCGCCGTCATCACACTGCCAAAGGTCGAGCATNCCTGAATGCTGGTGGCTGTGTTCCCGCCAACAGAGCGTGTCGTCTTCTTCGAGGACAAAGTCATATTCACTGGATTTTCCAGCTGCCAGCACCTCCAGACCGAGAGTTTCCGCCCAGCTGTTNAAACCAATCAGCAGGCTCGGCTGGTCCCCTTCGACCTCCGTGTAGACAACACCTTTTTGGTTTGCCAAATGGTTCAGAATGGGGCCCACAACGATCCCTGCCTCCTTCGACGCCATGATCACATGACAGCCATTTTCGATTGCCCATTCGGCAATGGCAGCAGCAGCCCCTGGCTGACCTGTAGCTTCGACCACCACATCGAAAGCAGGCAGCCCATCAGCTGTGATATCTNTCACCATCATNNGCGGCGGCTTGATGCCGCTGTTCCTGATGGCATCTTGCATNCGCNTTTCGTCTTTATCGCAGATGACNCTGATCTCGATCTTATCGATATTCCGTGANTGGTCCANNAGCGTGGCGCCAAAATCACCCACACCAACCAACGCCACACGGATCTGTGGCGCACNATCATTCTTGAAAAGACNGTGATAATTCATCGAGACCGANTCTGTTTCTGNATTCCCATGAGTCTGACAATCNNCNNANANAAGTTTNGTCGAGTATTCATTNGGTTAAACCAGGGCGTTCGGTACGATATCGGTTTGAATATCAAAANAGTAAACTTCATTCTGAGCTGCNCATTCNACCGCTTCTTCCNCAGAAACCCTTCTTCCGACATCGACTCCGATTCGTTGACGCAAAGTCTCTTTCATGTTTATATCTCTAGGAAATAAATTGGTTTAAATTGAATCTTATAGTTTGAGGTGAACTTCCAACAAAACAGAACACATTTGTTGAAAATCAACCATTGAAGGAAAACGAGTTTTTAAAACCCGGCCAGGACGAACTCAAGTAAAAAAATTGCAGCATTATAAATTCAAACAATTCTGGAGAAAAAATGGATAAGGATTTCATGGCTTCCACGGTGCTTTCAGGAATAAGGGTTCTTGACTTGACGCGGGTTCGTTCAGGCCCGACGGCTGTCAGGCAGTTGGCCGATTGGGGAGCGGATGTCATCAAAATCGAGATCCCAGTTAGCCTCGAGGCCGATGGCGCACTTGGAGCCTCAAGGGATAGTCCGGATTTCCAGAATCTGCATCGAAATAAACGAAGCTTAACCTTGAATCTCAAGGATGAAGAGGGAATTTCAGTTTTCAAGAAGCTGGTTCAAAATTCGGATGTGGTTGTGGAAAACTACCGACCCGATGTTAAAGAGAGGCTTGGAATCGATTATGAAAGTCTGAAAGCCTGCAACCCCCGGATCATTCTTGCCAGTATCTCGGGTTTCGGACAGGACGGTCCCTATTCCAAANGACCGGGATTCGATCAGATTGCCCAGGGAATGGGCGGATTGATGTCCATCACCGGAGAACCGGGACGAGGACCGATGCGGGTCGGGATCCCTATCGCCGATCTGACGGCAGGACTTTTCTGTGCCCAGGGGATCCTGCTGGCTCTGATCGAACGCCAGCAATCCGGAGAGGGGCAATGGCTCCATACGTCTCTGCTTCAGGCACAGGTGTTCATGCTTGATTTTCAGGCGGCTCGCTGGCTATGTGCTGGGGAAATACCGGGACAGGCAGGGAACAATCATCCCACCAGCATCCCCACGGGTGTCTTTAAAACTGCTGACGGGGCGATCAACCTGGCAGTGGCAGGAGAAACGATCTGGGGTCGTTTTGTTGAAACCCTCGGTAAGGAAGAATGGTTGAAGGATCCCAATTTCAAGGACAGTGCTTCACGGTCCGAAAACAGGGAACTACTGAATCAGGAAATTGAAAAAGTGACCCTCAAGAAATCCACCCGGGAATGGGTCGATCTTTTCGAAAAAAGGGAGGTACCCTGTGGACCCATTTACCAAATCAATGAAGTGTTCGATGATCCCCAGGTCCAGCACTTAAACATTGCCCAAGATGCAGAATCGTTGAATTTCGGCAAAACCCAGTTGGTGGGTCAACCGATGAATCTCACACGGACTCCCAGCAGCATCAAAAGGCATCCCCCCGCAAGGGGAGAGCACACCGATGAAATCCTCACCGAACTGGGGTTGGAGGTTTCAGAGATAGATCGATTGCGTTCAAAAAACGTGGTCTGAAGGAAATACCCGTTTTTTATTTCCCCCACCTTAGAACAACCGGTTCCTGAACTTTGGCGAGTTCCAGCAGCCCCTTCCGGCTTTCCGGAGGAAGAGCAGGCATGGGATGTCTGACCCTGTCCGAAGTGATCACTCCTCCTTCCAACATCAGTGCTTTGGTTGCGCGGAGACCGCATTGACGGTTTTCGTAATTGATTAAAGGCAGAATCTTTCCATATTGTTCTGCGGCCTGTTCCCGACGGCCTGCAAGGTGATGCTCGACCACCGGTTTGATCAGATCCGGGATCATCGCGCTGGGCATGGTTCCTGTTGCTCCTGCGTCCAGGTCTGCCATCAGTGTGATCGATTCTTCACCGTCAAAGGGGCCTTCGATCGCGCTGCCACCGGATTCGATCAATTTTCTCAGTTTGTCTGCAGTTCCAGGCATCTCGATCTTAAAACAGCTGACCCCATCCAGTTCACGTGCCATTTTCACCAGCAAATCCACAGAAAGCGAGACTCCGCTTAAAGGAGCATCCTGGATCATGATCGGAATGGAAACCGCTTCTGAGATCTGCTGGAAATGTTCATAGATCCCCTTCTCGTCGGCCTTCAAAGCAGCACCATGATAGGGAGGCATCAACATCAACATCTTTGCTCCTGCAGCTTCGGATTTCTTTGCCCTTTCACAAGCAATTCTTGAACTGAAATGACTACAGGTCACAATCACAGGCACCCTTCCGGCCACATGGTTCAGGCAGAGCTCAAGCAGGATGTCCCGTTCTTCATCCGAAAGCAGAAACTGTTCGGAATAATTTGCGAGGATGCAGATGCCGTCCACACCCTGATCGATCATGCAGTCCAGCACCCGTTTCTGGGAATCAAGGTCGAGACTTCCGTCTTCTTGAAAAGGGGTTGGAGCGATGGGGAATACTCCTTGGTAACTGATTTTGTTTGAATTTTTGCTCATGATAAGAACTTCTGAATGGTTGGTGTTTCTTTTTTTCAGGAATCGTAAAGATCCTTCACTTTGGTCCAGGTATGGCCCAGGTGTTCCCGTAACAATTTATTAAGTTTTAATCCTTCGCGCTGCTCGAGGTTTCGAAGAATCGCATCATGCTCTTCAATCGCCGTGTGCCATCGGTCGGTCCTTCGGTTNGAAAGAAANCGGATNCGATAAAGNCTGGAATTNAGCCTTTCATGAGACCTGATCANCTCCNCGTTTTTNGAAAATTCAACGATNGAACGGTGGATGGATTGATTGATCTTGTAATAGGAAAGGCGCTCATCTTTTTCATAAGTTTCATGCATTTGCTGCGTCAAAACACGGATTGCATCGATCTCTTCCGGAGTTGCCCGCAAGCAAGCCATTTCCCCGGCAAACCCTTCGAGTGCCCCTAAAAGTTCCAGCATCTGTTCAATCGAAGCCTGGTCGGGATTGCAAACCACCACGCCCCGATANGGGATCTGTTCCACCAGNCCTTCGGCAATCAATTGTTTNAAAGCTTCCCTAAGCGGTGTCCGGGAAACCGAAAGCTGTTTGCAGAGATTCACCTCCTTCAAAGGGGTGCCTGGGGGGAATTGATCTGTCGCAATCAGATCCCTGATTCGGGATGCTACTTGGAGCGCTAAAGGCTGACGGTGAATGGGTTCCATGAAAAATAAGAAAAAAAGTTTGACTCAAATTTTTGTATATTGTATTCAATGTTGCGTCAAGTCAAACAGCACCTTGTCAGGTGTTCTTTTTTTAACCTTTCCAAGTAGGAGAAGGAGAAATGTTGAATGCAAAAAAATGCTTAAAAGCNGGGTCGATATTGCTTGCCGGAACAATGTTGCTTTCGGTGTTTCCGATGATGACATTGGCGAAGCCAGCGATTGAAGTGATTACCCATGCGGGTGCAGGAGGTGGAACCGACGTCAATTCACGGATGATGATGATCCGTGCACGAAGGACGCTGAAGCAGGACATGGTTGTGGTCAACAAGCGTGGCGGCGGCGGAGCAGCGGCAATGAATTATTTCAAGACGCGTCCGGCCGACGGAAACTCGATCATGACTTTTACCGTGGGACACGCGATCACCATGGCGAAAGGAAAGACGAGTCTGACCGTTGATGAAATGGCACCGATTGCCCGTGGGACGAATGACCCCCAAATCCTGATGGTCAACTGTAAGACCAGCCCCTACAAGACTCCGGAGCANTTTGTTGCCGGAATGCGAAATGGCGACAAAATAAAATTTGGCGGAACCCAGACAGGAACCATCGATCACCTGACCGTGTTCCTCTGGGCNAAGCGTCTTGGCCAGCCCATGCCGACTTACATTCCTTTCAAGGGGGGTGGTGAATTGGCGACCCAACTGGTTGCAGGAGCCGTGGATGTAGGCACATTGAATCTCTCTGAAGCTGCTGCACCCGTCGAGGCAGGGGATATTTGTCCGCTCGTGATCCTCGCCCATCAGGGGATGGCTCCGATTCCTAAAGCGAAAACTGCCAAACAGCTCGGCATCGACCTTGTTCTTTCCACGACAAGAGGTTTTGTGACCCATGCCGGAGTTTCCGAGGCACGTCGTGCCGAGATGGAAGCCGGNATGATGAAAGCGATGAAGCACTCCCTTTATCAGGCTTACCTGATGAATTCCGGACTGGATGAGACTTCTCCCCAGCCTTCCGGACCTTGGGGTGAGCAGATCCGCTCCATGGTCGGAGAGTTCGGTCCTGCACTCAAGGAAATGGGATTGATGAATTAGAAGTTACTTTCAACTCCTAAATGGTGCTTCTGCAAGGAAGCACCTATTTCCATGAAAACCAGCGACTGGATCGTTCCCGGAGTAATCACGGTGTTTTCCTGCGTCGTGATCTATCTTTCCCTTCAGTTGGATCTATCTCCCCCGATGATCGTCGGGCACAGCATGCAGCCGCGTGCTTTTCCCATCTTTCTGATGGTGATCAATCTGATCCTGATCGGGTTGCTGACTTACCAGTTTTATAAAAATCCTCCCGCATCCATCCCCCTTGAGCCGTTCCATACCTGGGGGACTATTATTTTGTTGATCGTGTTTTATGGACTCACCGTTGCTGCGGATTTTTTCCTGGCAATTGCGGTGGTGATGTTTCTGATGTGCATCCTCTGGGGAGAAAAAAGGATTCCCGTTGCACTTTCCACCGCGTTGGTGACTCCGTTTCTGATTTTTGTATTATTTGATCAGGTGCTGATGATCCGTTTTCCCCGCGGGATCATTCTCGACTGGTATTACGGATAAAGAAAGAAAGTCATGCTGGAAGCGCTTCAGGCAATGAGTTCAGTGATTCTGGACCCTTTTCTTCTTTTGCTGATTTTTGCCACGACAATCATCGGGGTGATCATTGGAGTGCTTCCCGGAATCGGTGCAACCACAGGCGCTGCATTGCTGCTCCCGTTTACGCTGACCATGACTCCTGTGCATGCGATCACCGTGCTTGCCACCATTTATGTTTCGGCAACCTTTGCCGGATCGATCACCGCCATCCTGATCAACACACCGGGAACCTCTGCAGCAGCCGCGACGACTTTCGATGGTTTCCCTCTGGCTCAGCGAGGAGAAGCCGGAAGAGCGTTGGGAGTGGCTGTCGTTTCCAGCACCGTCGGGGGCATCTTCTCCGTGATTGTGCTTTGCATTGCCGCACCGATGCTGGCGAGGGTTGCCTATCATTTCAGACCGCCGGAATATTTTGCTCTGACCCTTTTTGGACTCTCGATGCTGGCCAGCATCAGTTCCGGNGGAGCGATCAAAAACCTGATTGGTGGAGTGTTTGGAGTTTGGGTGGCCACCATCGGCGCTGAGCCGACTACCGGTATCGAGCGCTTCATGTTCGGCAATTACGATCTCTATGAAGGCTTGTCCTTCGTTCCAGTTTTCATTGGGCTTTTTGCAATGTCGGAATTGCTGGTTCAATCCAAAAAAGCGAACCAGATTGCCAGTGCGATAACCATGAAAGCGGTGAAACTGCCGACCATCGAGGATTATAAGAAAATCTGGAAAACCATCGTGCGCTCCTGCGGGATAGGAACCTTCATCGGTATCCTGCCTGCCGAAGGAGCAACCGTGGCTTCGATGATCGGGTATGCTGAAGCCCGAAGATGGTCCAAAAACAAGGAGGAATTCGGCAAAGGNTCGATTGAGGGCATCGCAGGTGCCGAATCAGCAAACAATGCAGCCACAGGCGGAGCAATGGTTCCGACAATGGTTCTTGGCATTCCTGGAAGTGGAACTACGGCCATCATCCTTGTCGGTCTGATGGTNCATGGCTTGCGTCCCGGGCCTTATCTTTTTACCGAGCAGGTGGACAAGGTCTACCAGATTTTTGGAGCCATGATTTTGGCAAACGTGATGTTTCTGGTGATGGGGCTTTACGCGGCAAAACTCTTTGCAAGGATTTCCCTGGTTCCGATCTCCATCCTCTGGCCCATCGTATTTGCCTTTGCCGTGGTGGGTTCGTATTCCCTCAGTTCGGCCTTAATGGATGTCTGGATCGTTCTGATTTTCGGGACCATCGGGTTTTTTGCCAGACGCCATGGATTTGCCGTCGCACCGATTGCGGTGGGTTTTATCCTTGGGGAGATGGTGGAAACCAACCTTCAAAATTCTCTGAAAATGTTCGAAGGCCAGTGGTGGATGATTTTAACCCAACCTTTGGCAGCGTTGTTTCTGATCCTGGCAGTCCTCGGTCTCTGCGGGCCGATGATTTTCGGGATGTTGACCCGGAGAAAATAACCAAGAATCCTCGAATTTGAATCAGTCCTGATTTTTTGAGGAACAAAAAAATAATTTAAAAATTCAAAATGTCATATTCCAAACTTGGGCTTTTGCTGGGTGATCCCAGCGGAATNGGCCCTGAACTCTGCGCNAAGTTGCTCGAGGAACGGTCCGGAAGGGAATCCAACCGGGTGGTCCTGATCGGAGAACCGTCCCTTTTTGAAAACGGAAAGAAGNTNGCCGGAATCGAGCTTGAAGCACCGCTTGTCCAAAATATCCGTGAAATTCCCGATGGAGGCATCGGCATGCTTCAGGGCCCCGAACTGCAGATGGACGGGGTCCGTGTTGGAGAGGCAAGTGAAACCTGCGGCCGTTATGCACTCGATTCTTTCCGCAGGGCTTCGGCACTGTGTAAATCAGGCGAGTTGGACGGTTTTTGTTTCGCACCGATGAACAAGGAATCCCTCAGGCTTGGTGGAAATACTCATGAGGATGATTTGCGATTCGTGGCCGATGAATTGGAGCATNAGGGATATTGCTGTGAACTGAACACCACCGGAGGACTTTGGACCTCAAGGGTTACTTCTCATATNCCTTTGAAGGACGTCGCTTCCCTGATTACAGAAGAGGGTATCCTCGATGCNGTCAANATGGCGCATCAGACCCTTTTGGATGCNGGTATTNCTGTGCCCNGGATTGGTGTGGCGGCACTTAATCCCCATGCCGGTGACGGGGGGAATTTCGGCACCGAGGAAGGCGACATCATCGAACCCGCGGTAAAACAAGTTCAANAGCTTGGGATCAAGGCGGATGGACCGCATCCTGCCGATACGATTTTCGTCAGGGCTCAGCGCGGTGAGTTTGATGCGGTGGTGACGATGTATCATGACCAGGGACAGATCGCGATGAAACTGATGGGGTTCGATCATGGCGTGACCGTGCTTGGAGGGCTTCCTGTTCCGGTTACGACTCCAGCTCACGGAACTGCTTTCGATATTGCCGGAAAGGGCAAAGCCAACCCTGATGCCTTGAAAGCAGCCTGGAAGGTTCTGCAAAACATGGTTTCCTCCAGGCTTGCTTCCTGATTAAGCTTCGTCCTCCCCTCTTTGTCCGCAGAAGAAGCCTANNCCAAAATCCNGAGTNGAAAAGGTGATGGCACTTCCTTTTGGGAAATAAAACAGGTCTTCCGGTTTTGCCGTCACTTTCTGACCGCAGTTTNGAAGACGAAAATAGTCANCAAAAAAATCNCAGGNGTCANAGTTTGTTCTTCAATTGATCTTNNTTTTATGCTCTCCTGTCNCATCTTCAACCGAATCAAACCTTAAGAGAATCATGAGTAAAATGAGAGCTGCCAGGCTGGTGGAAATCGGCCGTATGGACTGCGAAGAAATTGAGATGGGGCCTTTGGAGCCAGGAAATGTAAGAGTTCAGACGGAGATGGCTTCGATCTGCGGAAGCGATCTTCACCGGGTGATGATGGGGGCTTTGATGGATCATGAACTTCCCTGTCCCCATGGTTATCCAGGACATGAAGGGATTGGGCTGGTGGTGGAAAGNCAGTCNGAANNGCTTCAGGANGGGACCCATGTGTTGACTTTCCCCAACACCACCAGATGTGAGGGTTTCAACGAGTATCAACGGATCGATGCCAAATACTGCCTGCCTCTTCCGGAATCCGATGTTTCCCGACCTGAATTGATGATGGCCCAGCAGTTCGGAACCGTAATTTATGCGATGAACCAGCATCCTCGTGACATTGCAGGAAAAACGGCAGTGGTGATCGGTCAGGGTTCGGCAGGGCTTTTCTGGACGTACCTTGTAAAAAGGGCCGGGGCCTCGAAAATCATCGTTTCCGATCTTTCCGATGCAAGACTTAAGGTTTCCAAACAGTATGGTGCCGACATCTGTATCAATGCCGGACAGGATGATTTACTGACGGTGGTGATGGATCATACCCAGGGAAAGGGAGCGGATTATGTGGTGGAAGCAGTCGGGCAGTCCCAAACCCTGCTCCAATCCGTGGAGGCNGTTAACATAGATGGGGNAGTTCACTGGTTCGGGNTGCCCTCAGTGGATGAGAACATTCCTTTCAGTTTCGCCAAGTTTTTCAGAAAGAGGGTTCGGGCGGTGACCACCTATGGAGCGCAGGATGAACCGGGATCTCCTTCATTCCGTGAAGCCTTGGACCTCATTCATCAAAAGAAGATCGATGTCTCTCCGTTACTCAGTCACCGATACCCGATTGAAGACATCAATCAGGCGATGGAAGTGGCTCACCGGCCTGTGGACGAAGAAGCGCTCAAGGTCTCCGTGCATTTCGGCTGAAGTTTCATTCCGGAAAATTGGCCGCCTTGCCTGAAGTTGCAGTTACAACCACTTCCCCATACGAGATAAAACCTTCTCCCTCGGGGAGNAGGTNCNNGTAAGGGCAGATGAGGGGTTCCGGAAAGAACTCATTTCAGGCCTTCTTCCACCCATCCTTGTTCGAGATAGAAATGCTCACCCAATTCAGTAACCTCAAGCTTTGCCTGATAGTCTCCTGTCCCTTGTGCTTCATGGGTAACCCTTTTCATTTCTGGGATAGAACATTCTGAGGATTCAGAAATAATTTCGT
>FUFK010048118.1_pt1 | contig 24668 bp, 26 predicted proteins | sample 1021851 | NCBI WGS metagenome assembly FUFK01 (sample SAMEA51879418, study PRJEB19060) | metagenome | reverse complement strand
CCAGCTCCAATTAAATCTGTCATTATTCCTATTCCAAATGAAGCAAGTACTGTTCCTAATAAATTTCCTACTCCTCCCAGCACTACAACCATAAAACAACCAACTATATAGTTTCCTCCAACATTTGGTCCTACAGAACCTAAAAGTGATACTGCTACCCCGGCAACTCCTGCCAATCCAGAGCCTATCCCAAAAGTAATAATATCTACTTTTTCAGTAGATATACCAAGGCAATCGCTCATTTGTCTGTTCTGAGTAACTGCTCTTATACGCATACCCCATGCACTTTGATTAAGAAATAATGTTATTGCTATTACAGAGATTAGTGTAATTACAATTATCATTAATCTTGTTTTAGGAAATGCAGTTCCAATAATTTCTACTTGACCTCTCATCCAAGAGGGTGCTGTTACATCAACATTACGAGCACTTGCTCTACTAAGTTTGCTGACAGAGGATGAGATTATGCTACCTGACAGGACCCCAGTTAAAGCAGCAAATATCCAAGAACTAAATTTAAAATATTTAAAATTTATTGATTCTTTTATTTTTGAAGGAAAAGTTGTCGGCAGAAATAAACCAATTATCAGACTTATAACAAGACCAGTCCCGTAAGCTAAAGGTACACTTCTTACAAATTGTTGAAGAATTAAGCTTACTCCCCAGGTGGCGAGAAGCGTTTCTAGTGGACTTCCATAAAGCTTTCTTATTATGGTTTTTTCAAGGAGAATGCCTACCACTCCACTAACAATAAAAGCAAGGAATATTGAAACTATTATGTATGAATTGTAAAAGGGTTTTAATATTGGTAATTTAAAAATTAATTGCGTAACATACGTTGTGTAAGCTCCAAGCATCATAAGCTCTCCATGGGCAAGATTAATTACACCCATTAGACCAAAAACAATTGCCAGACCTAATGCAGCAACAAGTAGTACTGATCCGATTGCAACACCATTAAAAAGACTATCGAGAAGTAACTCCAATTTAGAAAAAGAAAGTATTTGATTATATAAAATAAAAGGAGGTGTTAACCTCCTTTTATTTTGTAGTATAGGTTTTAATAAAATTAAAGCTTATACTTTTCTCCTTTTGAAGGATCTGTCCAATCACATGCAAATCCTTTTGAACTTGGATGCTTTTGGTTCCATGCTTGAGGAAGAACAACTCCAGTCTCTTCAAGAATTGTAAATCCACCCTCTGCATTAATCTCACCAATTCTTACTGTTTGAGATAGGTGGTGATTGGGCATAACTTCAACAGGACCTTGTGGGGCATCAAATTTTTGACCAACTAGGGCTTCCCTAACTGCGTTGTCGTCGAACGTCCCAGCATCTTCAACGGCCTGTTTCCATAAATAAACCATGTTATAGGCAGATTCTTGTGGATCAGCTACAACACGATCAGCTCCCCATCTTTTCTTGAAACTTGCAGCAAATTTCTTAGAAGCAGGAGTATCAATTGACATCATGTAGTTCCATGCGCCGTAGTGACCTTCAAGGAACTCAGGACCAATTGTACTAATCTCTTCTTCGGCAATCGAATAGTTCATAACGTAGTATCCACTTGAAGGAGTGATTCCTGCGTCTTGAATCTGTTTGAAGAATGCAACGTTTTGGTCACCATTAAGTGTATTAATGATTATTCCACCATCAGGCAATGCCTTTTTGATTTTTGAGATAATTGGAGCAACTTCAGTATTTCCTAGTGGAAGGTAATCTTCTCCAACAACTTTACCTCCTAACTGTTTTACTTGAGCTTTAGTAATTGTGTTAGAGGTTCTTGGGAAAACATAATCTGAACCTACAAGGAAGAAATCTCCACCAGCTGCGGGAGAGCGCTTATACATAAAATCAGTGGCTGGTTCTGATTGTTGGTTTGGTGTGGCTCCTGTATAGAAAATGTTGTTAGAACATTCTTGAGCTTCATATTGAATCGGGTAATAAAGGAAAGCATCCTTTGATTCGTAGACTGGTAACATTGCCTTTCTACTTGCAGATGTCCAACCACCAAATACGACAGGAACTCCGTCTTGGTCAATAAGTTTCTTGGATTTTTCAGCAAAAGTAGGCCAGTCAGATGCACCATCTTCAACTATGTATTCTATTTTGTAGCTTTTGCCGCCAACTTTTACACCGCCGGCAGCATTGATCTCTTCAATAGCCATTTTTTCTGTATCAACAAGCGTTGATTCAGAAATAGCCATTGTTCCGGATAACGAATGTAAAATACCAACGGTTACTGTGTCATCGAAACTTCCGGAGGTTCCACCTCCACCACATGAAGTTGCTGTGACAGCAAGTGAGGCAGTAGCTAATCCTGCCAAAATACGCCTTGAAATTCTCATGAATTAGGATAAATTAGGTAATTGACCCTCATTAGGGGGATAAAGTAAAAGTTATAAACGAGTGGGATTTCATTTTGTATCAGTCGTAACTTTTTGTTGAATCCAATATATTACTAATGAGTATTTTTTTAGTCTTATTTAATAGGTATTTGCGATTTTAAAAATTGTGTAACTTCTTCAACTCCCTCGCCGATATTAAGGTTGGTAAAAAACCATGGTTTTCCTTTTCGCATTAATTCCGTATCATTTTTCATAATTTTTAAATCGGCACCAACCATATCTGCCAAGTCAATTTTGTTTATTAATAATAAATCTGATCTAGTTATCCCCGGTCCACCTTTCCTAGGTATTTTGTCTCCTGCAGATACATCAATTACATAAATTGATAAATCTACAAGTTCTGGACTGAAACTAGCCGCTAAATTATCTCCTCCACTTTCTACAAAAATAAAATCTAAAGGATTAAATTTATTTTCTAGATCAATAACTGCATTTTTATTTAAGGAGCAATCCTCTCTTATAGCTGTGTGGGGACAACCTCCTGTTTCTACTCCAATAATCCTTCCCTGTTCTAAAACCTTTTTATTTATTAGAAAATTAGCATCTTCTTTTGTGTATATATCATTGGTAACAACAGCTATCTCATAATTTTTTTTGAGACTTAAACAAAGAGTCTCTACTAGTGCAGTTTTACCTGAACCTACTGGCCCAGCGACTCCTACTCTCAATTTACTACTCATAAATTAATTTCTAAAAAGTTTTGTATAAAGTTCATTATGATTTTGTTGTGCCATAGCTAAACCTACATTGCCAAAATAAATGTCATTAATTTTTTTGTCCATAATTTCTCTAGAAACTTCGGAAATTATTGCCAATAAATCTCTTTGAATTAATTGTGATTTTGTTGATCCCATAGGAATAAGTCTTAGAGCTGCACTTAGTTGATTAGCACTCCATGCATATAAGAAGTTTTCTACCATTTCAAATTCCGCGATTTCAAAACAAAAGCAAGCCCAACTCCATGCTAACGGCCAAGAGCTTTTTTTATTCTTTTCATAAGGATATTCAAATCCAAATTCCTTAGTTAAATCAAAAAGAGATTTTGACATTTGAATTTGTTGTTCTCTTATTTCGATAGAGTCCTTAGTTGCGAGAATCCATTTATCCAAACTTAATAGTTTTTTTAAATTACTTTCTAAACTTTTAGCCTTGTGTATTTGCTTAAAAGTATTAAAAAACTCGAGTAAGATTTTTGCATCCAATTTTATCTGGCCTATTTTTAGTTCAGAAATAATTATATTCTTTACGTATTCAGGTTCTTTTATATTTTTACTATCAAAAAAACTTTCTAATCCTTCGGAATAACAAAATCCACCAACTGGTAAATTAGGACTTATTAATAAATATTTAAGTAAATGACTTTTATTCATGATTATGAGCTCCTGTTTCAGGAAAAAATTTTTTCATGATTTTTTTTACTTCAACATCAAAATTTTTAAGCATATTTTCAATAACGTAATCACCTTTAGTTAAAAGAATATTATTTTTAATTTCTACTTCTACGTGTCTATTGCCTAAATGATAAGCAGTCTTAATAAGTTCAAGTTTAGATTTAGAACTTATTTCAATTAAATTTTCTGTTTTGGCAATTATCTCTACATAAAAGCTGGACTTATTGGTTAAAAGTATATCTCCATCATTTAATTTGCCGTTTCTTGGTAATTGTAAGATTATTTCTTGATCACAATCTGATAATCTTTTGCCTCGTAAGATTCTTCTTTCATCAGAACTTAATGTAAGTTTTAAAAATAAACCTTCTTGGGGTTTTTCTTTAATCCAATCAGTTACTACAATTTGTTTATTTATGCTCATAATCAATATTTTTAGTTGCTTTAATTTAGTAATTAAAGAAAACAATTTATGATTAAAACATCCTGGGAAGGGAATTGTTTCTTGAATTTTTTTAATAATAAAGCAAGTTTGGGAAATGTTGATAAAACAATCTTTAAATCTAAATCAACTTCTCCATATAAGTTATTGAAGTCTACTCATGATCAGGAAGGTAGATGCATTTTACCTATTCTTCATACAGCAGGTGGATTGGTTGGCGGAGATTTGCTTGAGTTTGAAGTTAATCTTGAAAGGAATTCTAAGGTTTTGTTAACCACTTCATCAGCTCAGAAGGTATACGGATCTGTTGGAAGATCTAAAATTAATCCAGAGGGAAGTTTTTCTAAGCAAAATAATTTCATAAATATTCTTGAAAATTCTCATTTAGAATATCTCCCTCAAGAAACAATTATCTTTGCAAATGGTTTATATGATCAGAAGTTTAAAATATCTATTTCAGAAACTTCAAGTTTTTTATTTACTGATTTAATAAGACTTGGAAGATCTTCTTCTGGAGAGTCTATTGAAAGTGGAATTTTTAGATCCAAATTAGAAATTATGAGAAATAACGATTTGTATGATGAATGGGAATATGTTGATCAAATTGAATTATCTAAAGAAAGTTATGAAGCCAAGTCAGGAATGGATTGCATGCCAGTATTTGGATCCTTGATTTGGATTTGCGAAAAAGATTTTTCTAAATCAAAAATCAATAATCTAGTAGATAATATAAAAAAGATTTTTAAAGAAAGTAACAATCATTTATCTATTGGAATTCTTGAAAATGGTATTTCTGTAAGATTTTTAGGGAGTTCTTCTCAAGAGGCTAGGAAGTGTTTTTTTTGTATTTGGAAACAAATTAGGTCTGTTTGTGGATTTTGTGAGCCAAAATATCAAGGTGTATGGCCTTTACAAGATTCTATGAATTATTAATTATGTTCAGNAAGAACCTTTTTTAAGAATTTTATAGATTAATTTTTTATTATGCATCTTTCACCTCAAGAAAAGGATAAATTATTAATTTTTTCAGCTGCGCTATTAGCTGAAAGAAGACTTAACAGAGGTTTGAAATTAAATTATCCTGAAACAATTGCTTTTTTAAGTTTTCAAGTTCTTGAAGGAGCAAGAGATGGCAAAAGTGTAAGTCAATTAATGTCTGAGGGAACTACTTGGCTTTCGAAATCACAAGTTATGGAGGGCATTCCTGAAATGGTTGATGAAGTCCAAATAGAAGCGATTTTTCCCGATGGGACAAAATTAGTTACTATTCACAATCCAATTAATTAATTATGAGTAATTTAATACCTGGCGAAATAATTCCAGAACAAGGTGAAATTGAATTAAATCTTGGTAAGGATGTTAAAACAATAATTGTTTCTAATTCTGGTGATAGGCCAGTACAAGTTGGATCTCATTATCATTTTTTTGAAGCTAACAAGGCATTAATTTTTGATCGAGAACCAACACTTGGTATGCGTCTTGATATCCCTGCTGGAACGGCAATTAGATTTGAACCGGGAGATACAACAGAAGTGAAATTAGTTCCATATGCAGGTTTTAGAAATGCATATGGTTTTAATTCATTAGTCAATGGTTCTCTAGATACTTAAAATTATGTCTTATAGAATTGATAGAAAAACTTATGCTCAAACCTACGGACCTACTACTGGGGATAGAGTAAGGCTTGCCGATACAGAGCTAATAATAGAAGTGGAGAATGATTTAACTACTTACGGAGATGAAGTTAAATTTGGAGGTGGTAAAGTTATTCGAGATGGGATGGGTCAGTCTCAAGTAACAAGAGGAGATGGAGCTGTAGATACCGTAATAACTAATGCATTGATTGTAGATTGGTGGGGCATAATTAAGGCAGATGTTGGTTTAAAAGATGGAAAGATTTTTGAAATCGGAAAAGCTGGCAATCCTGATATTCAAGATAAAGTTAATATTGTTATTGGCGCCTCAACAGAAGTAATAGCAGGAGAAGGACATATTCTTACTGCAGGATCAATAGATACTCATATACACTTTATCTGTCCTCAACAAATTGAAACGGCATTAGCTTCAGGAATTACAACAATGTTAGGAGGAGGTACTGGACCTGCTACAGGAACAAATGCCACTACATGCACTCCTGGCTCTTTTCATATTTCTCGGATGCTTCAATCTGCAGAAGCCTTCCCAATGAATTTAGGTTTTTTTGGTAAAGGGAATTCGACAAATGAGAAAAATCTCATTGATCAAGTTAATTCTGGGGCATGTGGATTGAAACTTCATGAGGATTGGGGAACGACTCCATCAACAATAAATTCTTGTCTTAATGTTGCAGATAAGTTTGATGTTCAAGTTTGTATTCACACTGATACTTTAAATGAGGCAGGCTTTGTCGAAGACACCATCAATGCTATTGCTGGAAGAACAATTCATACTTTTCATACTGAAGGTGCAGGTGGTGGCCATGCACCAGATATTATAAAAATTTGTGGTGAAAAAAACGTTCTTCCAAGCAGTACTAATCCAACAAGACCCTACACAAAAAACACATTAGAGGAACACCTTGATATGCTAATGGTCTGTCATCATTTAGATTCTAAAATCCCAGAAGATATTGCATTTGCTGAATCAAGGATCAGAAGAGAGACCATTGCAGCGGAAGATATCCTTCATGATATAGGTGCCTTCTCAATTATCGCTAGTGACTCTCAGGCTATGGGAAGAGTTGGCGAAGTAATTATTAGAACTTTTCAAACTGCTCATAAAATGAAAGTTCAAAGAGGACCTTTAACGCAGGATTCTGATAGGAACGATAATTACAGAGTAAAGAGATATATTTCTAAAGTTACAATCAATCCAGCAATAGCACATGGTCTAAACAAATATGTTGGTTCTATAGAAAAGGGTAAAATTGCAGATTTAGTTTTGTGGAAACCTTCTTTTTTTGCTGTAAAGCCTGAATTGGTTATTAAAGGTGGATCTATAGTTTGGTCACAAATGGGAGATGCAAATGCTTCAATTCCAACTCCAGGTCCTGTCCATGGTAGGCCTATGTTTGCAAATTTTGGTCAATCCCTTATCAACAGTTCTCTCACCTTTTTAAGCAAAAATGCAATTGATCAAGATATTCCAAAAAAGTTAGGCTTACAAAAGAACTGCATAGCTGTAGAAAATACGAGAAATATCAATAAATCATATTTAAAACTTAATAACAAACTACCAAACATTTCAGTAGATCCTCAAACTTATGAAGTTTTTTCAGATGGGGAACTTCTTACTTGCGAACCACTTAACGAAGTTCCCATGGCTCAGCGTTATTTTTTGCTTTAGAAGTTTTTAATTAATTCTTTTTCACTAGTTTTTATATCTTTAGAACCCGCAATTTCCAAATCCTCTTGCAGTTTATTTTCACAAGAAAGAACTCTAGACCAACTTGGTAACTGCTGTGTTGTAGGGCAAGCTAGGTAATCTTCTGTAGCAGGTCTCAATAGTTTTGCAAATTTTTGAACTGATAGCTCTTCCTCATGTCTATCGTATGGAAGTTGATTTACTGCTGAATCTAAACCAAATTGCTTTACCCTATCTTCACCAACTCTTTTATAAAGAACTTCTAAAGTTGCTAATTGAGTGCTAGTTAATGTCTCTGCTTGATGCTCCATAAGACCTCTCAAAACACTTGAAAGGATTTCAGTACACATTTTTTGCAATCCTTCTTTAGAAGAATCACCAATATTTTTATGTTTATGATCAAACAAACCTAAATCAACTTGAGCAATTTTCGAGGTTCTAACGTTTCTATAAACTTCTGATAGTAAGCCTATTTCTAAACCCCAGTCACAAGGAATTCTTAAATTCATGGCAAGGTCTTTTGTAAAAGCAAACTCACCAGCTAGTGGATATCTAAATGATTGAAGATATTGTAAAAAAGGTCCCTTCCCTACTAACTGCTCTAAACTTGCTAAAAGAGGCCCAACAAATAATCTTGTTGCTCTTCCTTGTAATTGGTTTGTTTCTAGGGATAATCTGCTATAAAAAGCTTTTACATAAGATATTCCATATGATTCATCAAGAAGCGGAAGTATCATCCTGGAAGGATATAAAGGACTAAAAGTTCTTATGTCAGCATCAAAAAGAGCAACTACCTCTGATTTTCTAGTGGCAACCCCTATGCCTTGCCAGACAGCCCATCCTTTACCAGGAGTCCCCAAAAGTTCTAACCCATTTTTTTCTTGGTTTTTTAATAGCTCTATTACAGAGGGAGAATTAGTCCATTGAACATGAACTGGGAATGGCATCGAGTCAAAAAATGATTTTGCTGCTTTAACTTGCTCAATTGTTTTTGCAGATAGAGCTATAACCAATTCATTTAATCCTGTCAGTTTTCTTAAAACTTCTCTAATATCTTTTAATGCTGGACGTTCAAATTCTTCATATAAGCAGGGAATTAGTATGGCTGTTGATCTTTTTTTAAGATTTTTGTTTAATTCTATAAGTAGATCGTCAGCTACACCGTATTCATGTATTGTTGTGATTAAACCTTGTTGAAAGTCCATTTTCTAATTGATGTGCAGAATAGTGTTAATACTTCGATAATTTTTTCAAAGTGAAACAAATTGACTCAGAGAAAGAATTAGATAGATTAAAACTGTATAAGTTGTTGGAAACAATTTATTCAAATAATACTACAGAAGAAATTAATTTTCTTTCAAATCAATTATTACAGATTTTAGATAATTTCTCTGAGAAATCTTCTTATGAAGAAATAAGTGATAAGGAAAGGTGGAATCAATCACATTCGGTTTTAATAACTTATGCAGATAGTATTTATAAAAATGGGGAGCCAACATTAATTACTCTTAGAGACTTGTTAAGTAATCATTTTGGAAGCCTTTCAAAAGTTGTACATATTCTTCCTTTTCTCAAATCCACAAGTGATGGAGGTTTTGCAGTATCAAGTTATGATTCCCTAGAAGAAAAATTTGGTGATTGGAATGATCTCAAAAGTATCTCTAAAAATCATGTTTTGATGGCTGATCTAGTACTTAACCATGTTTCATCATCTCACCCATGGGTTCAACAATTTATAAAGTGCCAAGAACCAGGAATATCAAATGTTTTTTCACCGGAACAAAATCTTGATTGGTCGAATGTAGTGAGACCAAGAAGTTCATCTTTGTTTTCTCAAATAAATACAGAAAATGGTCCAAAACAAGTTTGGACAACTTTCGGTCCAGATCAAATTGATTTGAATTGGCAAAATCCAAAAATGACACTTGAGTTCTTAAATTTGATTATTTCATATCTATCTAATGGTATTAAATGGTTAAGGCTAGATGCAGTAGGGTTTATCTGGAAGGAATCAGGAACTACTTGCTTGCATTTGCCAAAAGCACATTCAATAGTAAAAATTTTAAGAATTCTTTTAAATAATCTGCTTGATAATGGAGTTTTAATAACAGAAACTAATGTTCCTCAGAAGGAAAATTTATCTTATCTCATTACTGAAGATGAAGCACATATGGCCTATAATTTTCCATTACCTCCTCTTCTACTAGAGGCAATTATTACTTCAAGAGCAGATATTCTAAACTTATGGATATCTGATTGGCCACAATTACCTTTTGATACCACTCTTTTTAATTTCACAGCATCACACGATGGCGTTGGGCTAAGAGCACTAGAGGGTCTAATGAATGAGCAGAGAATTAAAGGTTTATTAATTAATTGCGAAAAAAGAGGGGGACTCGTAAGTCATAGAAGGTTGTCAAATGGGGAAGATAAACCTTATGAATTGAATATTAGTTGGTGGAGCGCTATGGAAGACTCAAGTAGAGATTCTAAGCGATTCCAATTTGAAAGATTTATTTTAACCCAATTATTAGTCATGGCTTTGAAAGGTGTGCCTGCATTTTATTTGCCAGCATTACTCGCTTCCGAAAATGATATTAAAAGTTTTTCTATGACAGGTCAAAGAAGAGATCTAAATCGAGAAAAATTTAAATTAGATAATCTTGTTTCCGTTTTAAATAATCCTGAATCTAATGCTAATAAAAATATAAAATATCTAGGTAATGCGATGGATATTAGATCAAAATTAGAGCAATTTCATCCAAGTTCTGAAATGGAATGTTTGTCTAAAGGTAGAAGTGATATTGTTGTAATCAAAAGAGGTAAAGGCCCAAAATCTGTTTTTGCAATCCATAATATGACAGAAAATAAAATCAATTATCAACTAGATGATTACGATTTGCCAGAATTAATTGATAATGATTTTAATATGAAGGATTTTTTAGCATCCACTAAATACAATTGGAAAAATATTAGTCTTGACCCTTTTCAAGTTATTTGGCTTGGTTCTCTAATGAAATGATAGAAAATTCTTCTATATGGGTTGTGAGTGATGTAGATGGTACATTAATGGATCACTCCTACGATTTAACGCCTGCTAAAGAAACAATAAAAACTCTTCAAAAATTATCCATACCTGTAATTCTATGTACAAGTAAGACAGCTGCTGAAGTAAAGGTCATCAGAAAGGATCTAAATCTTACAGATCCTTATATTGTTGAGAATGGTGCGGCAATATATGGTGAATCTCTTAAAAATGTAAATGGAGAGATTATTCTTGGTAAAAAGTACGAAACACTTGAAGAAATCTTAAATCTTATTTCTAAAGAAATCGATTACGAACTAATTCCTCTTAATAATCTTTCCGACTCTGATGCAACTAAGCTTACAGGATTAAAAGGAAATTCATTAACTTTAATGAGAGATAGACACTGGAGTATGCCTTTTTTGAATCCACCTAGTTTTTTAGAAAAAAGAATAAATATCTGTTGCAAAAAGTACAAAGTAGATATTTTTAAAGGAAACAGAATGAGTCATTTATTATCTATAGACTCTAATAAAGGGAAAGCAATAAAAGCTTTAAAAAAATATTCAAATAATCAAGATTTTAAAATTATAGGTTTGGGTGACTCTCCAAATGATTTGCCTTTACTTTTAAATTCAGATATTAAAATTGTTATTCCTAGTATAAATGGACCTAATTTAAATTTATTGGATCAATTAAAAAATTTAGAATTTACCTTAGCTTCAGAACCTAATGGATATGGTTGGAAAAATGAAATTAATAAATTGATAAATGAGCTAAAACTAATTTAGAAACGTGAAAGATTTAAACATTAATTTTCCACTTGATAAATTTGAAAAATTAATTATTGATATTGGCTGGGAATCAATGGATGATTGGTTCAATTTTTGGAAAAATCAAAAAAATATTCTTTCAATTGATCAATTCTGGAGCAATAAAGTAAATGATGATTGGATTTGGGGTTTAGCTTTACCTCTATTATCTCAGGCGTATAAATTTAAAAATAATTTTTCTGATCGAAAAATAATTGGGATTTCAGCTCTCCCTGGTACAGGTAAAACAACTTTAGGTAATTGGCTTGAGGCAATATCGTTAAAATTAGATTTCAAGATTGCTGTTATTTCAATAGACGATTTTTATCTTCCCTCACATGAAATGAAATTAGCAATCAAAAATAACCCTTGGAGTGTCTCTAGAGGTTTTCCTGGAAGTCATTCAGTTAAATTAATGCATGATAAATTACTTAATTGGAAGATAAGTGGAGAGTTAAATGTACCGGTTTTCGATAAATCTTTAAGAAATGGCTTAGGAGATAGATCTTATTGGAGATCAGATAATCCTGATTTGTTAATTATTGAGGGATGGTTTTTGGGAGTAGAACCTTTATCGATTGATATTGATGAACAACAACAGATCAAATCATTAAATTTGAGTCATCATGAATCCATTTATAGATCCAATATACAAAAAAATCTACATTCATATAAAGATGTTTGGGGTTTATTAGACAATATTTGGCACTTAAAGCCATTGAAGTTTGAATATATGAATATGTGGAAATCAAATCAAGAAAAAGAAATGTTATCACAGAGAGGAAGTGCACTTCAGGATGAAAAATTATCAAATTTTTTGAGAATGCTCAATGTATCTATACCTCATAAAAGTTTTGATCTTGTAAATTCTTATGCAATGTTTTTAATTGATCAAGAGAGAAATTTAGTTGATGCCGGATTAAATGGGTAGTATTTCCTAAATTTCTTTTTTTTCAGTGATTTTTTATACATTATTTGTGCATCTAAATGGTGTTTAATTGTATGTGCTTTGTTGTTTTGAGATGGTTGAATTTTCGTACAAAAATGAAGGTTGCAGGATGGTTGTTTTGAGATGTATTGGTCCATCAAACTTTTTTTTAGAAAGAGTTTTATTTCCAACGGATATTCTAACTTTTATGGCTCCAAATGATTCAAGAGTTGAAATCTGGGGGAATGAATTATATGGTCCTAAATTGGAAGAGAGAATAAGAATATCATCTGATAGTGAAGATTCTTCTCTAGTTGCCTAGAAAAGTATTTTTATAATTGTCTTCGAGTCCATATTTTTTACAATAACTTATTTTTTATTGATATTATCTAACTAGTTTTTGTTTTTAGTGATGCATTATTTTTCTTCATTTGCTATAGGAGGCTTTGTCCCATCTGCAGCTATTGCTGGGGTTTTACTTTTAGTTGGTTTAGGTGCCTTCTTTTATCTTGGTATCAAAGGACCTACCGATTATTAAAACTTAATTTAATTAACAAATGGTTATTTAAATAATCTATAACCCTATTAATTCAATTTAATTATGGATCTTACTACTATTTTATTTATATTAAGTTTGCCATTCGTTTTATTAACAGTATACTTTGGCACAAAAAATGACTTTTACGAAAGTGAAAATTATAAAGGTGATGGCTGTGCTCACGATGTGAAAAGGTAACTTTCTCAAGTATTGCCGCTAAACACACAAGTCCATTTACTATCAAATTGCCAGACTGGTTTATATATCTCTTTTGAAATTTTTTCACCTGCTTTTTTACAAGTATCCAAGTCCTTCATTGGAAGAGAGTGTAATGAAGGGCTTGTTATTCCACTCACCTCCGGTCTACCTCCAGGACCTTGTCTGTATGTTCCAATTACTAACCAATAATTAGCCTTTACAGAATCAGAAAAAAAGAATAGTGATAAAAGAAAAAATAGTATTGGGGTGAATTTTTTTTTCATTTATTTATATTAGCTTTTACTTATTAAATGTAAATTGAATTTTGTAAATTGCTATTAATTAGATAGGTAATTTATATAAGTTTTTGGAATATTTAGAATTTTTTTTATATGGCTTAATTCAAGGTTTAACAGAATTTATTCCTGTAAGTAGTACTGCTCATTTAAAAGTCATATCTCTTCTTTTAGGTATTGACGATCCAGGCTCCTCATTATCTGCAATAATTCAACTAGGTAGTATTTTGGCTTTATTTTGGTACTTTAGGAATGATTTTTTTAAATTAAGACGTCAATCTACAAAAAACCTCTTTGATTATTTCTTACATCAAAGGTTATTAAGATCTATTTTGATTGGTACTGTCCCAATTGTTTTGCTTGGTGGGAGCATAAAATTATTTACACCTTATTTTTTTGAAAAGATTCTTCGTTCAAATTTATCAATAGCATTAGTTTCGTTCATAATGGCTATATTTATGTACCTAGCGGAAATATCGAAAAAAGGTTCTATAAATTTAAAAAATCATAACTATTCAGATAGCTTTTTGATTGGTGTTTCTCAAGCCTTTGCTATTTTACCTGGCGTTTCAAGATCTGGCATTACTATTTCTACCGCTTTAGTAACAGGTTGGGAAAGAGTTGATGCTGCTAAATTCTCCTTTATTTTAGGCATACCTGCTATATCTATTGCTGCAATTGTTGAGTTCATTTCTTCTTTTGATGAACTTTATTCATTTAGTTTTTTCCCTCTACTTTTCGGACTTTTTACGACATTTCTATCTTCATTATTTGCTATCGATTTCTTATTAAAATATTTTTCTNCAAATGGTTTGAAATTATTTATTATCTATCGGGTTGTATTCGGTGTTGTAATTCTTTTGAATTTATAATTCGATGAAAAAATTTTTTCAATTATGTTAATGTTGAAAAAAAGTTATGTTTAATGAATATTTTTATATCTTTCCAACTTGGAGAAGTTGAAGTTTCAAACTTTACGATATTAGTGTTAGCCTTTTTTTCCTCTTTTACTTTTATAGCTGTCGGTATAAGCTCATATAAGCTATACAAATCTCTCATAAATGATGATGAAAAATGATCGGAACGGCGGGATTTGAACCCACGACCCCCACTACCCCAAAGTGGTGCGCTACCAAACTGCGCTACGCCCCGTATTATTACTATAAAGATAAGATGTATGTTAAATGTTATTCTTTATAGGATTGTTATCAGATCTCAATACACACTTATCAACTTCCCAATTAAAGTTTTCCCAAATATTATCTTTTAATATGTAATTACTTCCTGTAAAACTTCCTAACTTAACTTTTGTAGGGGAAGCTGAACAATACTGTCTGCTGCCTGCAGATGCAAGATATTGTTGATGATACTGTTCCGCATAAAAATAGGTATCAATCATTTTTATTTCTGTTTCGATATAACCAAGATTTTTTTTATTAAGTTCTTTTTGATATTGTTCTTTACTAGCTAAGATGATTTTTTTATTATTTTCATTTTTATAATATATTGCTGACCTATACTGAGTTCCAATATCATTACCTTGTCTATTTTTTTGTGTAGGATCATGACACTCCCAAAACATTTTTAATAGATCGCTGATATCTATTTCACTTTTATTCCAGATAACTCTTACAACTTCTGAATGCCCAGTTAAACCTGAACATACTTCGTAATAAGTTGGGTTGCTCTTATTACCACCAGCGTACCCTACGGAAGTTGTTACAACTCCTGGAAGTTTCCAAAAACATTTTTCAGCTCCCCAGAAACAACCACAACCAAATATTATTTCATCTTCTTGAAGATTAGGATCTTTTTTGATATCTGACTTTAATATTCTATGAACTGAATTATCATCGTTTGTAAGACTTTTATCTTTATTATTCATGATATTTTTTAGAAATTCAAACATAACTTAAATGTATATATCATAAGTTAAAAGTCCTACTTTTAGCTTTTAACAATGTTAGTGGCTATTTCTCTTTCCCAAAGTTTTTTATAGAGTCCTTTCACTTTTACTAAATCCTTATGATTACCTTCCTGTACTATTCTTCCTTTATCCATTACTAAAACTCTGTCACAAGTAGCAGCTACAGATAGTTGGTGACTAATCATTAAAATTGTTTTATTACTTCTTTCTCTCATTTCATCTATTATTCTTGCAGCAGTTTTATTATCGACGCTTGCTAAAGCATCATCAAGAACGACAATTGGAGAGTTAACTAGTAAAGCTCTTCCAAGTGCTGTCCTTTGCCTTTGTCCGCCACTTAGTGTAATACCTCTTTCACCTACAATTGTTTTAAACTTTTGTGGGAAATTATTAATATCATCAATCATCCCAGCCTTAGTGGCACTATCTTTTACTAATTTCTTAGAAGCTTTGGGTTCTCCAAATCGTAGGTTTTCTGAGATTGTAGAAGTAAATAAGAAAGCTTCTTGCGGAACTATTGCAATATTTTTTCTAAGATCTTCTAATTTAATAGTTTTTACATCAATTTCATCTAGGAATAATTGCCCATCTGGAATTTCTATCGTTCTTCCTAGAGACTTTGCTAATGTCGTTTTTCCACAACCTACAGGCCCAACTATTGCAATTAGTTCTCCAGGGAAAATTTTAAAACTGAGACCATTTAATGAATTAAATTTTGATCCCGGATAACTTATGGTTAAGTCTTTAGCTTCTAACAATCCTTTTAATTTTTTCCTTAAAAATTTAGTGTTTTCCCCATCTACAATACTTGGATTGTTTTGAAAAATTTCTTCTACACGATCTAAACTTACTTGACCAAGTTGAAAAGTATTCAATGTAAAACCCAATAATGCTGTAGGGAAAACAAGCCTTTCCACGTAAAGAATTAAAGCCACTAAACCACCTATTGAAATAAATCCACTCTCTAGTTGAAAAGTTCCTAATCCTAATAAAATTAATAATGATATTGAGGAAATACCTTGCAGTAATGGGAATAGGGTACTTGCTGTTCTTGCAAGTTTTATCGCTGAATTTCGATAAGCATTGTTATGAATATTAAATTCTTTCTTTTCAGCATTTTCTTGTGCGTAAATTTTGATAGCGCTTATTCCAGAAAGATCTTCTTGTATAAGATCACTTAGTTTTGATAATGATTCTTGTTGCGCTTTTCTTTGATTAACCATTTTACCGCCGAATAAGCTTACAATTCCAAGGATTAATGGAAATATCATTAAAGCGGAAATTGTTAGTGTTTTGTTAATCGAAAACATCGAGGGAATAGTTAGGGAATAAGCTAATACAATGTTGCATAAACTTAAAACCGTAAAACCTAGAAGCCTTCTTATATTTTCAACATCACTAGTAGCTCTACTAATAATGTCTCCACTCCCTTTTTTTTGAATCCATTCTGGGTCTTGAATAAGTAAATGATCGAAAAGTTTCTGACGTAGATTCACCTCTACCTTTCGACCTATACCAAAAACAATCTGTCTAGAAAAAAGTCTGATTAAACCCATACACGTAGCTAATAAAATTAACCACAATGATTTTGAAATCACAAAATCTGAAGAGAACCCATTTTGTAATTGGTCGATTATGTTTTTTACTTCTAAAGGTATTACAACACTCAATATGTTTACTGCCAAAAGAGCTAATGCTCCGTATAGAAATTCTTTTTTGTATGGTCTGAGGTATTTAGATATAACTTTAATCTTTAAATTTTTCATTTAATTTTGCCGATATGATTAAGATAATGTTTCATTTTTAAATATGTGAGCTAATTTTATAAATGATTCAGTTTTTTATTTATGAGTAACGAACAAACTCATCCTTTACATGCCACAGACAGAAATATTATAGATTCTCTTATTACAAAAGAAAAACCAGAAGATCTTGACTTTATTAATCTAGCTAGGTTAATAAATCGCTATACTGGTTTCCCCGGTGAAATAGAAATTAAAAACGATATTGATAAAATTTTAAAATTTTGGAAAATTACTAAAAATGAACTTTTTTCAAAAACAAAAATTATTTGGTCAAAAAGCTTCAGACCTTCTAACACAAATAAAGATTTAGTAGGTTCAGGTTTTGATACTTCAAATTAAATTTATCTGCATAATTTCCTTTATTAAATAAATGTCNTCAAATTTATCGAACGTTGAAATTTTAAATATTTTGTTAGAAGGGAGAGACCTTGATAACTTAACTTCAAGATCATTAATGCAAAGGTGGCTTAATGATGAAATATCAGATGTACAAACAGGAGCTTTTTTGAGCGCCTTGAGGACTAAAGGGTGTACTGGAACTGAATTGTGTTCTATGGCGGAGGAACTCTTAAATGTATGCGAATTACCAGTAGCAAGGCCAAATTTATATATGGTGGATACTTGTGGTACTGGAGGAGATGGAGCTAATACCTTTAATATTTCCACTGCAGTAGCGTTTGTAGCTGCATCTTGTGGTGTAAATATCGCCAAACACGGTAATAAAAGTGCTAGTGGTAAAGTAGGTTCTGCGGATGTTTTGTTGAATCTTGGTTTAAATTTAAATTGTTCATTAGAAAAAGTAATCTCTGCCGTCAATGAGATAGGAGTAACTTTTTTATTTGCGCCTGTTTGGCATAGATCTTTAATAAAACTTGCCCCATTAAGAAAGGCTCTTGGAATAAGGACTGTATTTAATCAACTTGGTCCATTGGTAAATCCCTTAAGACCCAACGCGCAAGTTTTAGGTGTGGCAACAGAGGATCTTTTAGAGCCAATGGGAAGTGCTCTTTTAAAAATGGGTATGGATAGAGTAATAGTAGTTCATGGATCCGGTGGCCTTGATGAAGCCTCTCTTCAAGGCGATAATAAATTAGTATTTGTTGAAAATGGTAAATTACGATTTTCAAAAATAAATATTTCAGATTTTAGTCATGAAAACATATCAAACGAAAAGCTTGTAGTCTCAGATTCTGAATCTAACGAAGAAATATTAAAGTCTGTCTTAAATGGTTCTGGGCAAAATCCTCATAAATATGTTGTTGCATTGAATACTGCATTAGTCCTCTGGACAGCTGGAATAGAGGATGATTTGCATGAAGGTTTTAATAAAGCTTTATTTTCAATTAATCAAGGAAAACCTTGGGAAAAATTTTTACTCTTAAAAACTTATTTATCCTCAGATGAATAAATTTTAAATTCATGATTAATCCTTATAAGAAAAATGCAAAATTAGTTTTAAGTAATGGAATTATATTCCCTGGATTTTCTTTTGGAGCTTCAGGTACTGCTGTAGGGGAAATAGTTTTTAATACTGGAATGACAGGATATCAGGAAGTTATTACCGATCCAAGTTACTACGGGCAAATATTAACATTCACTTATCCAGAAATTGGAAATACTGGTATTAACCTTGAAGATTCAGAATCTTGTAATACTGTTAAAGGAATAATTGTTAGAAATTATTCGTCTAACAATAGTAATTGGAGATCTTTAAAAAATTTTAATCAATGGTTATTAGAAAATAATATTATTGGTCTTTATGGAATTGATACAAGGGCTCTTGTTAAAATATTAAGATCTAATGGCTCTATGAATGGAATTCTTACTTCTGAAAATAAATCTGCAGAAAACTGCTTAGAGATTATTGCCCAAACGCCAAAAATGGAGGGGTTGAATTTATCTAAAGTAGTTTCCACAAAACAAAAATATTTATGGCAAAAGCCTACAGAAACAGATTTTGACCGTAGAACAATACATTCAAATAATTTTAATAAATTAAAGATTGTTGCAATTGATTTTGGAATAAAAAAATCGATTTTAAATAGATTAGTTTCCCATGGTTGTGAAATTATAGTTTTACCTTCCCGATCAACTTTAAATGATGTTCTAGAAAATAAGCCTGATGGTGTATTTTTCTCTAATGGTCCCGGCGATCCCTCTTCAGTTTCTGAAGGTATAAATTTAGCAAAATCTCTTATCGAACATGGTGAAATACCTATGTTCGGAATTTGTCTTGGCCATCAAATATTTGGATTAGCTTTAGGAGCTTCAACTTTTAAACTTCCTTTTGGACATCGAGGTTTAAACCATCCTTGTGGTGAGAATAATCTGATTGAAATAACAAGTCAGAACCATGGTTTTGCTATTGACCCTAATTCTCTCCCAAAAGATTTAGCCAAAATAACTCATTATAACCTTAATGATAGTACAGTTGCCGGATTGGAAGTTATTAACAAGCCAATATTTAGCGTGCAATATCATCCAGAGGCAGGACCTGGTCCACATGATTCAGATTATTTGTTTAAAAAATTTGTTTCCCTAATGTTAGAAAGATGTTGACATATCGTTTTATTTTGATTTGATAATTACATTTGATACATTAATTTTTTGGAGGAACTAGATCATAGAAGATTTCCAGAAGCTAACTGTTTCTTTAAGAGGAAACCTTGAGGTTAAAACAAATATTATTGTTTTTACTTTTAAAGGGCAACTTGATGCATTCTCAGAAAAACAATTTAAAACTTTTGTTTCTAATAATTTAGGTAATGAGCTACCATTTGTTATTGATCTTACTAAAATTGATTTTGTAGATTCTTCTGGTCTTGGTGCCCTTGTTCAGACTGCTAAAGAAAGTAAAAAGTTAAAGTTAGGGTTTTCAATTGTTGGGAATTCGAGAGTTGCTCAAACTATTAAACTTGTACGTTTAGGGGATTTTCTTAATTTAAAGTCGAGTCTTGAAGATGCATTAACTTATTTGAAAAATTGAATTATTGGATTCAAAATTTGGTTCCATATGGGTCTCCTGAAGAAATCGGTGTTATTCAACTTGCTTGGCTTGGTGATTCGGTATGGGAACTTCACCAAAGACTGAGACATGTCCATTTCCCATTGAAATCAAAAGAACTCCACTTATCTGTAGTAAACGAAGTAAAAGCAAAATCGCAATCTAAATCTTTAAGTCAAATTGAACATTTATTAAACGAAAATGAAATGAATTTAATTAGACGTGCTAGAAACAAAATAAAGAGATTTCCAAAGTCTTCGGATCCCATAATATATTCAAGAGCAACTGGTTTTGAAACACTAATTGGTTGGCTATTTCTGAAGGATCCTCAAAGATTATCAAAACTTTTTGAATATCTCGAAATTAAAATGAATTGAATTAATGAAAAACTCCTCAAAAAAAAATTTATTTGAAAAAAATAATAAATACAAAAATAGCTCAGATTCTAAAAGCAACTCTAAAAATATAAATTCTTCGAAAAAAAATAATAGATTTTCCCTAAAATCTTCCAAAAACAAAGGAGTTAACAATTTTAATTCATTAAATAAAAATAATTTTTCAACTTTAAAAACAAGTAAGCCAACATATAAATCTAATTTAGAAGCTTTGAATAAAAGTCAAGATATTTATCAAGAGCATTCAAATAAAAAAAATTTTGATGATTGGATATGGGGAAAACACTCAGTATTTGAGGCGCTTATTAGCGAACGACCTATTAATAGGATTTGGTGTACAACTGAAATTTTTTCTTCTGAGAAATTCTATATCTTACTAAAGAACCTTAAATCAAAAGGCGTCCTCGTTGAAGAAGTTTCTTGGAGTAGGCTTTCTCAATTGACATTTAACGCTTCACATCAAGGTGTGGTGTTGCAGCTGGCAAGCTCTAAAACAATATCTCTAGAAAAATTAATCGATTTTTCTAAAAAAAGTTCAGCATATCCCATTATTCTGGCTTTAGATGGAATAACTGATCCACATAATGTTGGTGCAATTATAAGATCAGCAGAAGCATTTGACTGTAAAGGTATTATCATTCCTCAAAGAAGATCTGCTGGCTTAACAGGAACAGTTGCCAAGGTTGCCGCTGGAGCATTGGAACATTTGCCAGTTAGTAGGGTTGTTAATTTAAATAGGGCACTCGAAGAGATGAAGAAACATGGTTTTCTTGTTATGGGGTTATCTGGAGATGGTAAATTATCGATATCAAAGTTTCATGAAAAAACCCCCTTGGTTGTAATAGTTGGGGCTGAAGATAAAGGCATATCTTTACTCACACAAAAAAAATGCGATTTTCTTGTAAAGATCCCTCTTAAAGGTAAAACATCAAGTTTAAATGCATCAGTTGCAGCTGCTATATCACTATTTCATTTGACAAGTAATTGAGTATATTCGTTCAAAAGACTTTATTTAATCTTTTCTAGAATATTGTTATTTCAATATATTTATATAATAAATAAATATTTATTGAATTTTTACTACAAAATTGTATAGAATTTAACAAGAATTGATGGTCTTTAGGCCAATTAAATTGATTAGAAATTTTGGAAACAAACTCGGGTTAGCTTGGTGGGCTAAAATCGAAACGCTAAATCCTAATGCCACATACTGGTACGGTCCATTTCTTAGTAAACGTAATTTAGAAGATAATATATTTTCTTTTATTAAAGATCTTTCTGATGAAGGTTCTACAGACATTAAACACAGTTTAGTTCGTTGCAAAAAAGAAGAGCCATTAACTGTTTGATAATTATTAATACTAGTAACCAACTTAAGAAATGAATTTTAATTCTTTAAGAAAAGAAATTAATAGTAGAAATTCTTCTGTTAAAGAATTAATAAATGAATTTTTTTTAAAAATTGACTCCAAAGACACTGAAATTAATTCATACATATGTCTCACAAAAGATAATGCAATCGCTCAAGCAGAAAATATAGACAAATTAATACAAAATAAAGAAACACTTCCTCCTCTAGCGGGATTGCCCATAGCAATTAAAGACAATATTTGTACCAAGGGAGTTACGACCACTTGTGCAAGTAAAATGCTCAAAAACTTTATTGCACCCTATGAATCTACTGCCTCAAATAAATTATGGTCTTCAGGTGGTATTTGTTTAGGAAAAACAAATTTGGATGAATTTGCAATGGGAAGTTCAACTGAAACCTCTGTATTTGGAGTTACATCAAATCCTTGGGATAAAAGTAGAGTTCCTGGTGGAAGTTCAGGTGGCAGTGCTGCCTCAGTTGCTGCAGGATTGTGTGCAGCTGCCATAGGTTCTGATACTGGTGGTTCAATAAGACAACCAGCTTCTTTTTGTGGTGTCGTAGGACTTAAACCTACCTATGGAAGGGTAAGTAGATGGGGACTGATAGCATTTGCTAGCTCTCTTGATCAAATAGGCCCAATAACAAATACTGTTTCAGATGCTGCTGAAATTCTTTATTCAATATCTGGTAAAGACCCCTTGGATTCAACATGTCTTGATAAACCGGTACCAAATTATTTGAGTGATTTAAATAAATCTATAAAGAATTTAAAAATTGGGATCATTAGAGAATGTCTTGAACATCCAGGCCTTAATCCAGAAGTCAAAGAATCTGTTCTTTCTGCAGTGCAAAGATTTAAAAATCTAGGAGCAGAAATTATCGAAGTTGAATGCCCTAGGTTTAACGATGGAATTGCCACTTACTATGTAATCGCTCCATCTGAAGCATCTGCAAATTTAGCTAGGTATGATGGAGTTAAATATGGTTACAGATCTAATGAAGCTTCTAATCTTTTAGAAATGACTTCTAAAAGTAGAGCCGAAGGATTTGGCGATGAGGTACAAAGAAGAATTTTGATAGGAACTTATGCACTGTCAGCAGGATATAGTGATGCGTACTATAAAAAAGCACAAAAAGTAAGAACACTAATAAGAAAAGATTTTGATAATTCTTTTAAGAAAGTAGATATTTTATTGACTCCGACTTGCCCAACTACCGCTTTTTTGAAAGGAGATTTTGTTAATGATCCGCTATCTATGTATTTGTCTGATCTGTTAACTGTTCCTGCTAATTTAGCAGGACTCCCAGCTATAAGTATCCCTTGTGGTTTTGATACTAAAGGATTACCCATAGGACTTCAACTAATAGGAAACGTATTAGAAGAGAATAAAATATTGAATGCTGCAAATATTTTCGAACTTGATGCTCAAGTAATTAAAAATAGACCTTAATTTTAAATTTGAATTAATAATTAATTTGTAATCACAAAGTATAGATCTTTTAAAAATTTTCTCTATCTTGTATATATAAATCAATTGGGTATGGGTTTCGTTTCGCTTCATAATCATAGTGACTACAGTCTGCTTGATGGAGCAAGTCAAATTTCTAAAATTGTTGATAGAGCTTGTGATCTTGGAATGGAGTCTATTGCTCTGACTGATCATGGAGTGATGTATGGCGTTCTTGACTTAGTCAAGAAGTGCAGAGAGAAAGGTATAAAACCAATTATTGGTAATGAAATGTATGTGATTAATGGTTCAATTGATGATCCTCAACCAAAAAAAGAAAAAAGATATCATTTGGTAGTGTTAGCAAAAAATCATATTGGCTATAAGAATCTGGTAAAGCTAACAACTATAAGTCACTTAAATGGTATGAGAGGTCGAGGTATTTTTTCTAGACCTTGTATTGATAAATTTCTTTTAAATAAATATAAAGATGGACTTATTGTTTCTACAGCTTGTCTTGGAGGAGAGATACCCCAAGCCATCTTAAAAGGTAGATTAGATGTGGCAGAGGATATAGCTCTTTGGTATAAAAAATTGTTTGCAGATGATTTTTATCTAGAAATACAAGATCATGGCTCTATTGAGGACAGAATTGTAAATGTCGAATTATTAAAAATTGGGAAGAAGCATCAAATAAAAGTCATTGCTACTAATGATGCTCACTACATATCAAATATGGATGTTGAGTCACATGATGCTTTACTTTGTGTATTAACCGGGAAACTGATAAGCGATGAAAAAAGATTGAGGTATACAGGTACAGAATATATTAAAGGTGAAAATGAAATGCTTGAACTTTTTAAAGATCATATTGATAATGAATCAATTAAAGAGGCAGTAAATAACACAGTAGAAATTTCAGAAAAAATAGAAATATTTGAATTGTTTGGTACATATAGAATGCCAAAATTCCCTCTTAAAAAAGACAAAGATTCATTTTCTCTTCTATCACAATTATCTTATGAAGGTCTACTAAAAAGACTTAAAAAAAATGATCTAACAGAGGTAGATGAGAACTATAAAAAAAGACTATCTTCCGAATTGAAAATTATTAAAGATATGGGTTTCCCAGATTATTTTTTGGTTGTTTGGGACTACATCAAATTTGCTAGAGATAACTATATCCCCGTAGGACCAGGCAGAGGCTCTGCAGCAGGCTCACTAGTAGCTTATGCCCTTCAAATCACAAATATAGATCCTGTTGAGCATGGATTGTTGTTTGAGAGATTTTTAAATCCAGCAAGAAAGTCTATGCCAGATATTGACACCGACTTTTGTATT
>FUFK010050506.1_pt1 | contig 24674 bp, 20 predicted proteins | sample 1021851 | NCBI WGS metagenome assembly FUFK01 (sample SAMEA51879418, study PRJEB19060) | metagenome | reverse complement strand
TCATGAGAGAAAGAACTCCAATTACAAAAAATATTATAGAGAATTTGTCTAAGCTAAAATTTATAATCACCAGTGGGCTTAGAAATAAGTCAATAGACTTAGATGCTACCAAAAAAAGAAAGATTATTGTTAGCGGAACAGAAAGTAATTTAAACCCAACTCCAGAATTAACTTGGGCTTTAATTCTTGGTTTAGCTAGAAATATTAAAGAGGAAATAGATAATATGTATCAGGGTTATTGGCAAACCACAGTTGGTGTTGAACTCAAAGGAAAAATCTTAGGATTAATTGGCCTTGGAAAAGTAGGTTCTCAAGTTGCTAAAATTGGTAAAGCTTTTGGCATGGAAGTAATGGCTTGGAGTGAAAACCTTAATCTTGATAAATGTAAAGAGCTTGATGTTTTACCTTGTTCTAAAGAGGATTTGATTAAGAATTCTGATTTTTTGTCAATTCATGTTCAAGGCGGTGAAAGATACAAAGATTGTATTACTTTAAAAGAACTAGATAAAATGAAAAAAACTTCTTTTCTAATCAATACCTCAAGGGGTCCAATCGTTAATGAAGATGATTTGATCATTGCTTTATCTACAAATGTGATTGCAGGTGCTGGATTGGATGTCTATGAAAAAGAACCCTTGCCAGAAAATAACAAACTAAGATTTTTACCTAATGCTTTGTTAACTCCTCATTTAGGGTATGTAACTGCAGAAAATTATAATATCTATTATAGTCAAATGATCGAGTCACTCGAAGCTTGTGCATCGGGTAAGCCAATCCGTGTAATCGAATAGTTATGGATTTATCAGTTGTTAATCATGAAGATTATTTTGCAAAAATTGGTGATGACCATAAGTTTCCAATAAATAAATTTGGAGAACTTGCAAAATATTTAATTGATAAAAAAATTGTTAAAAAATTTCATCAACCATATCCATGCTCTGATGAAACTTTACAAAGAGCACATTCAGAAAAATATATCCAGGATGTTAAAAACAAAACCCTAGATCAAAATACTATTAAGAAAATTGGTTTTCCATTAGTGGATAGTGTTATTCAAAGATCATTAGTTGCAACTGGTGGAACTGTGCTTGCCACAAAGCTTGCAATTAAAAATGGTGTTGCTTGTAATACCGCTGGTGGCAGTCACCACGCTAATTATGATGGGGGCGCAGGTTATTGTGTGTTCAATGACGTAGCAGTTGCAGCTCAATACTTATTGGATCGTGGTTTAGCTGGCAGAATTTTAATAGTTGATTTAGACGTTCACCAAGGCAATGGTAATGCTGATATTTTTAAGGAAAATAAAAATGTATTTACTTTTAGTATGCACTCTAAGTCAAATTATCCAGCTAAAAAATCAATCAGTGATTTGGATGTAGAACTGGAGGATAATATGGAAGACACACAATATATAAAGGTACTTGAATTTTATATTAATCAATTAAATGAAGAAAATTTTGATTTTGTCTTTTATATTGCGGGTGTAGATATTCACCATAATGATCGTTTAGGAAAACTAAAAATTTCTGATGAGGGAGTTAGAAAAAGAGATGAAATGGTGACAAAAAATTTTTTTTCACAAGGAGTTCCATTGTGTGGTGTTCTTGGTGGTGGTTACAATAAAGATTTTAACAAATTAGTTGAATTACATTCTTTTTTACATCAATCCTGTGCTAAATTAATTAAATGACTAAAAAGAATCCTAATTTAACTGCCGAACAAAAATTAATAATGTTTGAAGATGGCACTGAGCGCGCAGGTAGTAGTGAACTCAATAATGAAAAACGAGAAGGCAGCTATCATTGTGCTAATTGTGGAATAAAATTATTCGACTCTGATGCAAAATATGAAAGCGGATCGGGGTGGCCATCATTCTATCAATCTTTACCTGATGTCTTTGAGACCAAAACGGACCATCTGATTGGTTATGCTCGAACAGAATATCATTGTAAAAATTGTAACGCCCATCATGGACACATTTTTGATGATGGTCCTCAGCCGACGGGCAAAAGATATTGTAATAATGGTGTTTGTCTAGTATTTCATGAAAAAAATAAAAAATGATTTTAAAGTATATTAGTTTTTTAGTCGGTCTAATCTGGTCTTACTCTTTAATAAAGACGCAATCTATTTTTAGTAAAAAAGCAGGTCTTATTTTCAAGATCTTTATTTCCAAAGTCTCTTGGCTAACCTTTTTAGCTGCAATTTATTTTGGCTATAAAAATTTCACAATTGAATATATTTTAATCGGGATTGTAATTTCAATAGCTTTGGTTCATGTGGGATTTATCTTCTTAGGTAAATTTTTAAAGACAAAATTCACAGAAAAGCAATTGCTGCTTGCCAAAAACTTTTTTGAATACTCACTGATTGTGTGGGTTCTTTATTATTTTTTCTACTAAATAATTACCTATTTTGGTCGCTATTGAGTAACTAAACATTGTTTTTTTTAAAAATAGTATATAAAATTTAGTATGTTTGAAAAATTAGAAGAACTAGCAAAAAATAATAAAAAAATTTCTGACTTTCATATAAGAACTGGCTGGCCTTTAGCTTATCGACAAACAGGTGAAATTCACAAAATACCTGATGTCTTAGTAAAAGCTCAAGACCTGCAAGATTTATTATCTACCAATTGTAATGAAATTGAAATGAAAAGATTTCAGGATACTCACGAGCTAGACTCATCGGTAACATTAAGCGGACTTAGATTTAGAGCAAACTTTTATAAAACAATTCAAGGTCCTGCCGCTGTATTAAGAAGAGTGGAAAGTGTAATCCCAACCATGGATCAATTTGATCTACCTCCAGTGCTTTATGATATTATAGATATGCATAAAGGACTTGTGTTAGTAACAGGTCCTACTGGTTCAGGTAAATCAACAACACTTGCTGCAATTGTAAACGAGATAAATAAAACAAGAACCTCAAATATAATAACAGTTGAGGATCCAGTTGAATTTATTCATAAGGATATCAAAAGTATTGTTTCACACAGAGAAGTAGGTAAACAAACACAGACTTTTGCAACTGCTTTAAAAGCTGCTCTTCGAGAAGATCCAGATGTTATCTTAGTTGGTGAGATGAGAGATTTAGAAACAGTTTCTCTAGCATTAACAGCTGCTGAAACTGGACACTTAGTGTTTGGCACACTACATACTAGTGGTGCACCAAGCACAATTAACAGAATTATAGACGTATTCCCACCCGAGCAACAAGCACAAATTCGAGCACAAATTTCTACATCTTTAAAAATGGTCGTAACCCAAAGACTTCTAAAAACTAAAGATGGCCAAGGCCGTTGTGGTGCTTTTGAAGTGATGAAGTGTACACCTCCGATTCAAAATTTGATAAGAGAATCTAAAATACATCAGATCCCAAGCATCATGCAAACTGCTGTTAAAGATGGTATGATCACAATGACCAAATCTTTAGAAGATTTAGTAAAAGCAGGAAAAATAGATGCGAGCGCAGGACGAGAAAATTAAAGGTTTTAACCTTCTTGAATTAATTGTTGTTGTTGTAATTATTGGAGTGATTTCTGCAATAGGTTATCCAAAATTTAGTGATTGGCGAGTAGATAGAGAAACAAGAAACTCTGTAATAAAAATTAAATCTTTAATTCAAGGTATCAATGCTCAAGTTCAAAGAGGGCAATATGCTTTTGTCCAAGTTCACATAAAAGAAGAAGTGGATGATAATAAAGAACGAAAATTAATTGTTACATCTAAAGGAATGAAACCACAGAAACTGGCGAGTTTATTAAATGATGGAGATAGTGAGTGGTGGAATGAAGAAGGGGAACCTGATTTTGAAAATATATGTAAAACAACCAACGATGATACCTATTGGGATGATAATCCATTTCAAGGGGCTAATAATATTGAAGTACGACAGATTACTTTAGATAATGTTGCAACTATTTGGCAAGATAATGAAGGCGCTGTATGTTTTAGCAAGAATGACAGATGGTATAGCGGAGCTCCCCTTTTACAGACTGGATCTGGAGATCAAATATTTGTGGATAGTAATTTATTTATTTGCAGAAGAACAAATCAAAGAGCAAAGTGTGATATCAATGACAATGGAATACCTACTACAGAACATAAAAATTTATATACAATTGAATGGTCAAGATTCGGCAATGTGACTTATGAAAGATTTAAAAACAACTATATAATTAAAGATGATGGTACTCCAGAATGGAATAAAGAAGACCCTGGAGAATGGGTAAAACAACAATAGAATGAGCAAACATAAAAAAAATATATCTGGACTTTCGATTTTAGAAGCACTTGTTTCAACAGTAATTGTTGGAATTGGATTTGTTGCGATATTACAAATGACAAATTTTTCGGTTCAATCGATAGATAGATCAGGCGATAGAACTAAAGCAAATTTTTTAACTGAAATGATAGCAGAGGATATAATTGGAAGTAAAAAATCTTTCTTTGGCGCAAGTAATGACAATTCAGATATAGTTTTTGATAGTGCAGGGGTCGCAAGTTTAAATGGCCAGACATTGAGTACATTTACTGAACACCTCAGTGATAATGGTTGGAATGCAAATTTAGCTTGTGGTGCGAATAATTCAGCTGGCACTGCCAATCAAAAAAAAGAGAATATTTATGAAGAACAGAAGATAGATGCACCTAGAAACAAAGAGGCTAAATGGGACGCCATATTCGGGGAGAATAGATTTTTAAAATGTACAAATGCGACTGAGGAAAAAAAAATACAAGTATTTAAAGTTTGTAGATGGGATGGGTGTGATTATAAGCTAGACTCTATAACAGACGAACCTATGTACATTGGTAGAGTCGAGATGAAATTAAATGATGGGAAAAAAAGAAAATTTTTATATTTTCAAACAGATTACAAGCTTAAAAGATGAAAAGAAAAAATTTTAAATCTATAGCAGGGCTCACATTAATTGAGATTTTAATTGGGGTAGTAGTATCTTCAATAATGATGGCGGCGATTTATACAACTTATTCAATTGTAAATACAACGTACAGCCAAGTGCTAGAAAAAGCAAAAGTTAGCCGATCCTCTAGAGACATAATAGAATTATTAATTCGAGATACTCGAATGGCAGGATTTAAATATTATCTTGGTGATAATGACTTAGGTTTACCAAAAGAAAGTTATTTAGAATTTGTTGGAGGAGCTAGTAGCATTCAAGAAAGCCATGATCCAATTGTAATAATTCCACAACAACTTGGACATTCAATAGAAGATACTATTCCTACTCCACCACAAAAACATAATTTACTTGATTCTTGCTGTGATAAAATTCATATCGTTTACGATGACTTTAATCAAAATGATGACACACAACCTTACAAAAGATATAAATTAACTTACTTTGCAAGACCTTTAAGTGATACGGACAGGGATGGCAATATCATAAATCAAAGATACGGAATATATAAATCCAAAATTAGTTGGGAACAAGATATAGGTCAAGAAGAAGGCGAGTGGGTTGCAGATTGTTCTGAATGCTATCATAACGAGTTAATTAGAGATTATGTTGAAGACATGGAATTTATTGCCTTAGATAAAGATGGAAAAGTTTTAACCCCTTATCCTAATACATTAACAGAAGAGTCTAGAAGAAATCTTTATAAGATTAGAGCGATTGATATTCGAATAGCTTTTATTTCTGAAAAACCTTTTTTTAGATTTGAAAGTAGGCAAGGAAAGGAAAGACAGCTAACAGGGTTCTCAAGAACTCCAAGATCGTTTTCTGATAGAAACTTAAGAGATAACGTGGTGGTTACTGTATATACCAGAAATATTGTCGGACAGGATATATTTTAATGAAAAAAAATACTCAAAAAGGGTTTACACTAATTTTATCACTTGTCTTGTTGCTAGTCATGTCTTTGATGGGAGGAGCTTTAATAGTAATTTCATCAGGAGATCATCAAAGTAATAATTCTAGCGATCAATATCAGCAAACTTTTTATGTAGCTGAACATGCTTTAATTGAAGCAGAGAAAAGTATAATCAATAGAATGATCGGACCTTGGACACAACTATCAACAATTACAACTCCACCAGTAGGTTCTAGTCCTACAGAGGTCACTGCACATAATAATTATATTGATCAGCTCCGGGCAACAGCTATAGATGGTCAGGCAAGACATACTGAGGGAAGAGAAACTCCTAGAAACACTGCTACTCCTATTGAAACTCCGTGTTTCAAAAGTTTTAGAAATTTGATAAGAAAAGATACCGCAGGAGATCCAACTTTAGTTACTGAACATTTAATAAATGTAAATTTTGGAAGTATAGTAGAACCAATTTTAACTAACCCAGCTGTTGTTGGCCTAGAACTTGCCCAAGCACAAGATGAAGTTGAATATTTAAAAAGGTTTAGATACGAATTTTTTTCAATCAATGTCGGTTCTTCAACCTTTAAAGGTGCGGGTGGAAGTTTAAAAAAAACATCTACCAATGTTCAAAGACAAGGTACCTCATACAGAGTTTATGGCTGTGGTTATTTTATGCCAGCTGGGACAGATTTGGGCGATTTTGATGATCCGGAAATACTGATACCTTTAGAAACCTTAGTTGTTTTGTCTAGTTAAGCACAAAATGGTCACAATAAATATTTGTCCAATTTTATTTTTTTTAAAAATTTGTTAATGTTAACTATGAAAAGAATTTTCATCTCGATATTTTCAGTTGTTTTATTCTTTGGCAACCTGAGTACTAGTATTGCATGTGAGTTTCTAAAAGAACAAATTGGTGTTGTTGTTCCAAATATTATCGAAAAGTACGATCTTTTAGATGATCCCACTAATGAAGATAGTGGATCTACTACTTATTTTAAAGAATATGATAGCCTTAGTCTTTGTGATGATCCTGAATTAGAAGATACTTCCTTACGTGTATTTATAAGAGAACAAAAACTTATTGCAACTGAACTTGAAGGTGTAAGAGGTGAAGCTGATAAAGGTACGATTTTAGTTTTAGCTAAAAATACTTTAGGTTATTCTACAGAAGAAAAAATTGATGAAAAATGGACTGGGGGCATCCGAATGAAATCATTTGGCGATGAGGTTATATATGGTCGCGTTGAACACCCTGATGGAAACTATGAAACTTTAATAATTACTAAACCAGAGTTTAGACAATATATGAGTGGCCCGGAGGTAAGGGAATTTAGATAGAAGAATGAGGAGATTTTTTGAAATATTAGCCGCATTAATTTTAGTTCTAAATTTTAACCAATTAGCCAACGCAAAACCATTGCCCCCGGGTTCAGGAGAAGGTGATGTCCCTGCAAATATTTTAATTTTATTAGATAGTTCAATAAGTATGAATAATAAAATTGGCGATGGTCTACCCTCTGTATTTTCATCCACTATTCTTGGCTGGGATAACAATAATTACAGAGTTGTTTCATCAAATGATAAACATGAGGGTGGGTTAATTCTTTTAAACTCAAATGGAGAAAGACAAAATTTTTTTGGTACACGAGATAATGGCACAACATACGAATACTCAAAATGGGTTGCCAATTCTCTGACAGATCAAACTTGTGATTGGCAATTGAGAGACGGAGGTACTCAAATGAATCAAGGAGTAACTGCTAATAGGATGTTGGGTAATGTAAAATATGTGGCTGGAGTAACAATAGCTGGCACAAATATTACAAATGAAAATCTCCTTTTCATTGCCCAAATGCAGCCGAATAATTCGAATTCTAAATTTATAGCTGTTGATAGTCAATATAGATGCAGACTTGCGATAAGTCCGACACCAAGAAAAAGCAAAGGATATTCATTAAGATCTTTTGACATAAGTCAAAATGCTGCTGGAGACACTATTTTTGCAGGTCATGGCAGAGAGGGTAAAAATGCATTTCTAATTTCTTGCAATTTTTCTAGAGGGCGTTGTGAGAAAGAAGCTGGCAGAGGTAAAAATAGAACTACTGAATGGGGAAGATTGTATGATGGAACTCAATTAAGATTGAGTAGTGACTCTTCTTTTATTTATGTTGCCGATGACCTTGATTTACATGGATATCGAACAGGAACTGTTGCAGGCGCACCTGTTATTAGGGGTATGAGAGAAAGATTTTGTAATGGAAGTAGTACATCTACTGGTTCAAACGTTTTAGGAATTCAAAAATTTGATAGAGACCCTGGCGATGCTGATGCTTTTTATGTTGGAGGTGTAGGTGAACGATTTCAAAAGATTGAATTTTCTGGAAATAACTGTTCAGTTACAGTTTCAGTTGGAACTGATGACGCAAATGCAAATACTGAGGATCCAGGAGAATTAGAAGGAGATGATATTCGTATAACGGGTGATATTTCAGCGGTAGATGTTTCAGGTGCTGCAGGAAGTGAGATAATTATGTTTTCTCATAGAGGATTTGTAGATGAGTTGGATAATAGTAGATTTGTAGCTACTGCTGATAGAGATATAGCTTGGCAAAGGCAGTATGGTGGAACACGAGAGACAAGATTAGAGGGAGCAAAGAGAGCAATTATTGCAGTGCTATCAGACACTACTTTAACAGCAGGGGCAAACTTTGGTTATGGACATTGGAATTCAGGGGAACTAGCCTTTCCTAAGAAAAGAGAACCTCGTGGTGGTTCCTGGTGCCATAGTAATAATACACGTTGCAACTATTATGGTGGTTGGGTAGGTGGTAAAGAAACTGGCAGAAGCAGAGTATGTACAAAAAATTCCTGTTTAAATGTTGCAGTTAGCCCAGAGGGTGCCAATAGAGCTATTCCAATTGTTCGAAGACAAGGTGTTGAATTTGGAACAGACTCTGAAGCCTTTTCTCAAATTGCTCACGATTATTTTTTTAGCGATGTGTCCCCTCATGATCCAAATTCTGATTGTCAACTGAATTATGTAATTGTTATTGGAGATGGAAGAATGACAAGTACTGGGACAAGATCTGACAACTTTAGAGGTAGAACAGCTGATAGATTAGATAGATTAAGAAGGGAATTAGGTGTTATTTCTTTAATGGTCGCTTATGGAGATGGAATATCAGCGTCAGGAAAACAATCATTTGATGAGTTGGCTATACATGGTTCTTGTGAAGCAGCAGGACAAGATGAGTGTGAACCCACAATAGTAGCGACAACACCCCAAGAGCTTCAAACGGCACTCTCAGCTAAAATTAGGCAAATCTTGGCAGAGCGATTAGCCTTTACTGCACCATCAATTACTGCAACTATTCAACAAGGAGGTTCATTATACCAAGCACAATTTGCTTACGAGCAATTTGGTGAATGGCAAGGAACCATATTAAGAAAAACTTTAAATGCTGATGGAACTGTAGAGCATGATCCAGATGCACCAGGAAACTGGGATGCAGGAGAAATGGTGCGTGCTCAAGCTAGCCCAGAACGAGAAATATATCATGAATTAGACAGAAGAAATATATGGACAGTAGTAGATAGTGGTTTTGCTGAAACTAATTACATTGGAAATTGGGATAATGTTAATCCTCTTACAGCACCACTATTAGAACCAGAAATGGAAAGGTTAGGTTATAAAATTAAAAACTATTATACAAATGACTCATTTTGTGGGGGCAATGATGGTACGTTAGAAGAGCGAGATGGTCTTATTGCTTTTTTATCTGGCCAAGACTTTTTTGATTACAATGGTAATTGTGATAGGAACGAGGTAAGAAACAGCGTTCTTGGTGATATATATCACTCTCAGTTAATTGAGGTGGGTGCACCAGATGGTAACGTGATATTTACGGATAATAATCAAGAAGCTTATTTTAGAACAATAAATAATTATCAAGCTTTTAAAAGTACATTTGATGATAGAAGAAATGTCTTGTATGCTGGTTCTAATAGTGGACTACTGCATGCTTTTAATGCTGAAACAGGTGAAGAAGAATGGGCTTTTCTTCCACCATTGTTAATTGGAAAATTACCAACAATAATAAATGATAATTTAGATCGTACAGTTGATAACGGGACCAGGGGAGGAAGTAATGCAATCTTCGGTGTTGATGGCTCTCCAGTAGTGCATGATGTATTTATGATTGGTTTACAGCCTAATGGTCAACCTGAAACTAGTCCAAGTTGGCATACTATATTGTTTGTTCCATTTGGACGAGGTGGATCTGGTTTTTCAGTATTAGATGTTACAAATCCAATTTTAAAAGATAACAAAGGACCTTTACACATGTACACTGTTTATAACGATTATGTAAATAATGTTGTTTATATTGCAGACTCTGAAGGTACTATCAGAGAGGAACCATATTTCTCAGGTGCTGTAAGTATCCAAAATTCATTAGAAGGTCAAAAAGCTATGGATAATTTAAACGATGCAATAGCAGCTGATGGAGATAGCAGCATGGATAGACAAGATGCAATTGCAGTCTGTCAAGATAATAACGATGCTTCTCCTGCTTTTAGAATTAATGGAACTGCATCTTGTTACATGGGAACAACTTTTACATTTAATCAAATTCAATTTGATACCCCAGATAATGTAGCTATTGATAAAGATCTGTTAAATGTTTCACAGATGATCGATGGTGAATATATGCCGATTTCATTTAGCGAGGCTAGAATGAGAGGTGGTGATCTTGTAATTACTTTTGATGAAACAAAAATTGTTAATCAAGGTGGTAGTTTAAATGAAACGAGAAATACAGATGATATCTTTATTCAAACATCTTGCACAGTCCCTTCTGGTATTGATCCTAATTTTGATTATAGTAAATTAGGTGAAACTTGGTCTACACCAAGGATTGTAAGACTTCCTTCTGATATTGAAGCGGAAAGAGATGATCCAACAAAAGACAAGTATGTTGCAATTATGGGGGCAGGCATAGCTAACAATAATTTATGTGCGGGATCTGCATTATTTTTAATTGATTTGAGTTCCATAGAGGAGCCAGGAAGATTGTTTGGTGGAGATCTTAATGGGGGGCCGATTACAATTGTCGACACATCACCAAATGGAGCGGTAATTGGTTCTGATGTACTTGAAACACCAAATGGCAGCGATATTTCTAATGCTGTTCCAACTACGCCACTTGTAATTACACCTGATACAGCTTTTGGAATTCCTTGGAGAGGTGCAATGGTTTACGTTAATGATAGAGAAGGAAAAATAACTAAAATTAATTTAACAGACTCTACTGAAAATGATGCCAAATTTTTTGATCAAACTACATTATTTAGATTGAATGCAAGTACTACCAATAGAAGATATACTTTTTTCTCTATGGATGCTGGTATTGGTGTAACTACTAAAGATTTTTGGTTGTTTGGTGGAACTGGTGATTTCAATCGATTAGGGGACACAGGTGAGTTCATGGATAATATTTTATATGGAGTAAGAGATAAAGATTATCCTTATTTCAAACATTTAAACAATGTGGTAATCCCATCTTTTGGTGATCAAAATTTTACATCTACGGCACATACAGGAGCAGACAATGCAAAATCCATTGATGATGCAACAGTTTGCTCGGATGTTACAGGTGATACAGATGGAGCTAGTTGTCCAGAAAGAGCTGAAAGTGCATGGGTAATTCATTTAGATACAGGGACAGGGGCAAATCATACTCATCGAAAAGCATCTGCACCTCCAACACTGTTCAAAGGACAAGTATATTTTCCTGTCTATGAACCACCTGCGGGGCAAAATAGATGTAATATTGGAGATGCCTATATTTGTGTTGCAGATGATGAATGCGGAACAAATAACTCACATAAATTAACCAAAGGTGCATCCGCTAGTGGAAGAGATTGTCAATTTATAAGACCAGGAGTTCTGTCTGAATTAGTCATATTTGGAGATAAATTATATGCTAACGTTGCAGGACCAAGTGAAAATCCTGATACTTTATATTCTGTCTTAGCTGTTCCAGGTGAAGTATTATCAAACAGAGGTGGTTGGCGAGACACTGGGTTTTAATTAGGTAATCATCTCAGTAGTGATTTTAAGTGGATCAAACAATTTATAATAAAAATATATAATCCATACAAACATACTTAGCATAGTAAAAAATATTATTGCTAAACCAACAAGAGTATCTTGTTTAATCTTTTTTCGCCATTTCTTGGGAAAAAATTTCAGTGAATATGCGTAAATTAAAATGAATGTATTCAAAGCAGTAATAATAATATTGATAAATAAAAAAGTTTTCACTTAATTAATCAATTTTTTAAGTTTGTTTTTTAACTTATCTTTAACCTTATCTTCGATTTTTTTGGGATCAAACTTTTCAAGTTTATCAAAGAGATTATTATTCAATACCTTTGCTTTTACGATATTGATTGTATCTTTGAATATGTTTTTAAGAGTTTCTTTATAACTTGTACTATTTTTAGTGTTACCAATATCTTTGAAATTTCGATCATTTAATTTTATGGTCTGTTCAATATTTAACTCTGGTGACAATACAGATATAGAAATATTTTTTGCGTCAAGGTTTTTTATATTAAAATACTTACTGGACTGACTTTCCAATGTTTTGGATTGAAGATCTTTTTGAAGAGATCTTACGTTATCATTAATTGTTTGTTGAGAGAAATTGAAATAATAATTCACATTAATATCATTCAATAAAACATCTTGTATCAAAATATTATTTGAAAAAATTGAAAATGTATCAAGGCTAACTTTAACTTCATTTACTCTTATTAAATAACCATCAAATTTTTTATTTAGAACTCTGATATCCCTAGCTTCAGCTTTACCACTTAAATAATCTATATTTAATTTTTCAATTGAAACATCTCTACTTAAAGAACTTGAGATATTTTTTTCTATTATGTTTTTAATTAGACGATCTCCAATAAACTCAACAAGAAAATAAAAAGATAAAGAAAAAATTATTATTATTGTAAAAAATTTCTTCATATTGTATTTAATATATGATTATTAAATTATTTCTAATTCTTCTCTGATCAATCTGGGTAAAATTTTAATTTAAAAATATTTTAATTTGATCCAGTAAAATTAAAAAAACTACATTACCAATAATTATATAAGGACCAAAAGGTATTTGTGAGGAAAGTTTTTTTTTATTTTTAATTAAATCCGGAATTACACTTAAAAGTGCAATTGCAGATGAAAAAAATATTATAAATGGAATTGAAACCCAACCAAACCAAAAACCAATTGCTGAAAGTAGTTTGGCATCACCTAAACCCATTCCCTCTTTGTTTCTTAATTTTTTATAAATAAAAATGATTAACCAAATTATAAGATAACCAAACAAACCACCAATCAATGAGTCAATAAAATTTGGAAATAAATTTGTATTTAAATTTGGATCAAATGATTTTACTAGACCTATTACCATCAATGGATAGGTCAATTCGTTTGGAATTATAAAATGTTTAAGATCTATAAAAAAAATAATTATAAAACTAATACTTAAAATAAAAAACAAAAGAGTTGTTACTGAAAAACCAAATAAAAAAAATACAAGGACAAAACTAAGCGCAGAAATTAATTCTATAATAAAATATTTTAAATTGATTTTTGCGGAACAATCTCTGCATTGAGCTTTGAGAATTAAAAAAGATATTAATGGAATGTTATCGTACCATCTAATTTGTTTTTTACATGCCGGACAATGAGATCTACCTTTGATAACACTTATATTATCTGGAATTCTGTGAATACAAACGTTACTAAAACTCCCCCATATACTTCCAAAGATAAATACTATAATATAGTACACAAATTATATTTTAAATTGAGAGGATAATTCAATGAGCCCATTTATGCAGTATTGTATTATTACAAGAGCATCGGATAGGTGTAAGTAGAAATTAGGCGTATGAACAATGATTTCCATCAATTTAAAAAATATCAAAAATTTAACGAATATCAATTTATAAATAACATGTTTTTTGGTGCAAAAAAAAAGGAAACAACCATTGTAGAAGATACAAGCGTTAAAGATTTAGAGTTAATCACCAAAATGAACCAAGAGTTTGCAATGTCTCTTGATTTAAAAGAAACTTTAAACAATTCATTAGAACTCATTTTAAAAAGAATTAATGCGCAAGCTGCTAATATTTTTTTAATAGATGAAAAAAATCAATCGTTTCAATGTATTGCTTCAAAACATCAAGCATACCTTGAGGATTTTGAAATACCAATTACTCAAGGAGTAATGGGTAAGGCGGCAGTAATCAAAAAATGTATAAGGGTAGGTGATGTTCGTAAAGATGTAAGAGAAATTGCTGAATTTTATTTTGATTTAGATAATAAAACAAATTTTACGACTTATTCAGTTTTATGTTCCCCATTAATTGTTTCAGACAAATGTATTGGAGTAATCCATTGTTTAAATAAAAAAACAAATAATAAATTATTTGAAGAGAATGATAGAAAATTACTTGAAACTTTATCAGGACCAGCAGCATTAGCAATTAATAATGCAAAGATGGCTAAAGACTTGATAGATAAAAATAGAATGCAAAAAGAAATAGAAATTGTTGGTGAGATACAAAAAACTTTATTATCTCAAAACAAAAAAGAAAATTTTCCGATAGCAGGCATAAACATTCCTGCAAAAGTTGTCTCGGGAGATTTTTATAATTTTGCGGAACTATCCAAAGGTGTTTACGGTTTTGGAGTTGCGGATGTTTCAGGAAAAGGAATTAAGTCTTCTTTGTTAATGTCAAAAGCGTCGAGCTTATATAGATGTCTAAGTAAAACAAATTTTTCTGCAGCAGAACTTTTAGATATTTTAAATTCAGAAATTTGTGAAACAACATCAAGAGGAATGTTTGTAACTATGTTGATTGGAATTTATGATAGTAACAAAAAAGAATTGACCTTAGCTAACGCAGGTCATGAACCTCCACTAATTTATTCTAAGGATGGAAACTTTTCTAATTTTGAAGAAGCAGGACCCCCTTTAGGTATTGCTCCTAAGTTTAAATTTAAAGAAACAAAAATAAATTTTTCAAATAGTTCAATGTATATTTTTACTGACGGTATCACTGAAATAAAAGATGCAAAGGGAAACATGTTAGAGTCAGATGGATTTAAAAATTATATTAAAAAGTATCAACAAACTCCCAACAACCAAAGATTAAATAAAATTGTTGAAGATATTATAAAATCTGGTCGAATTCAAAAAGATGATTTGACAATAGTTGTTGTTGATGGATTATAATTTAATATTTTATGTTAGGTATTGGCAGAGTAATGATTGTAATTGGAGTTGTTATCATGTCATTGATGTATTGGGCAACATCAAATGTTTGCAGGTATAATTTCACAATAGAAAAAAAAACTAACGAGTTAAATATTATTGCATCAGAACTTGTTCCGGCCTTACCTTTAACAGAAGTTTATTACTTTAGAGAATTAAATTGTAATGATGTCGATCTTACTTGGGATTATGAAAGAGTAATGAGAAATTTAAACGCATTAACAGTTATGTTTTATCAACAATTAACGACTGATATAAAAGGTAATCCCAATTAAATAAATAAAATAATATTTATTTGAAAAAATAAATTTTTTTTAAAATTTATCTTTAATTTTAAAAGAAAATCTAATTTTTTAATAAAATTCTCCTAAAAAGAGAAAAATAACTTTATTTTTTGAAAAAAAAGAGAACAATTGCAGATTGAATAAAAAATTTTAATGGATTTTTAATGTATTTAAGACCAAAATAATATTTTAATTGAAATAAAGTTGAAAATAAAATCTCTCTAACACAAAATATAAAAACTCTAACACAAAAATAAAAAAAAATGGTAAAATCAAATTTTTGTTGATTTTATTAACTTTTTTTAATTAGAAAAAATTTTATAAACTCTAACACAATTAAAAAATTACTCTAACACAATCATATTTTCCATTTTGTGTTAGAGAATAGAAATTATCAAGAGATTCAATTATGAATTTAGATTTTAAAAAAAATGTTGATTTTACTATGTTTTTTTAGTTTATGACCCATTTTGAACATAATTTATCTTTTTGTGTTAGACTAAATTATAATTTTGTGTTAGAGATTTCGTAATTTGTGTTAGAGAAATTATTTATAGGTTGTATATGAACGATCAAGATGATGATAAAAAAAATATAGACCAGGATTCAACTTCTNGTGATTCAGAGAATCAACCTTTAGTTGATGAAAATAATCAACCTCAGAGTGAAGATTCACCTTCTGATGATGCACCAGTAGTTGAAAATCAAAATAATGATCAAAATAATGATCAACCACAAGTTTTTGACGCCTCAAATGAAAAAAAAGATGAAATTGAGGACCCAGTTTCTTCAAATAATGAAAAAGAAATCCAAGATGTTAATGAAAATCAAAATTCTGAAACTTTGACTGAAAAAAAAGACGAGGAAGTTGGCTCAGGTCATCAAGTTATACATAAAAAAGATGGGCGATTACACATTTATGTTAGACAGGATAAGTATAAAGGTGAATTAAAATCAAAAAATTGGGTTGGAAGACTTTATATAGATGGAAAACAAAAAATTTCATCATCAGGCACGACTAATTTAGAAGAGGCAATCCCAATTTTAGAAAAATGGTTTGATGATGTGCAAGAAGAGAGTGAAAGATTAAAGAATCAAATCAATAATGAACAAATTAATCAAAATCAGAGCATACCTAATCAAAAAACTTCATCAAGCGAAGATAAACAAAAATCTGAAGATGCTTTAAGAGGATTGGAAAAAATTGATACACCATTAGACAACACTGAAAACAAATCTCAAGAACAAAGTACGCCAGTTGCATCTACTGAAAATGTTGAACAAACTAAACAAGAACAACTCAAAGGTAAAATTTCAAACATTTTTGGGAAATTAAAAGATATCAAATTAAAGAAACCATCTTTTGCGAACAATATTAACAAACCTTCTTTTAATAAATCAAAAGTTGGAGGTTTAAAATCAAAATTTGAAAGTTTTTTTAAATCTAAGCTAGGTAAATCAAGTGTTCAAGGTGAAGAAATATTAGGAGTGGAACTTGCAAATAAAGAAATAAGATTAGTTCAAGTATCGAGCAATAAAGCTAATCAATGGGTATTAGATAAACTTCATATTCATCCAGTCGATGTAAGTGATGATAGCACACCAATAGAAAATGCCGATAAGTTTTCAGAGGAGCTAAGCTTAGCAATTCAAAAATATAAAATTTCTTCACCAAACGTTGCAATTTCAATTCCAGTGACTAGTGCAATCATAAGAGTAGTAACAGCTCCTTTGATGAAAGATGAAGAATTAAGTAAAGCAATAGAAACAAATTCATTATGGGAAAATTTAGTTCAATTAACAGATAGTTTAGAAGATTATTCAATTTTCCACCAAGTTATTAACAGAAATCAAAAAGATAATACGATGGACATATTATTTGTTGCTTCAAAATTAACTGATATCAATAGTTATACTTCGATAATAAAAAATGCAGGATTAAATCCTGTCATTATCGATGTCAAATGTTTNGCATTAAAGTCTGCAGTAGATCAATCAAATCAGCTTTCAAATAAACCCGAGGATGCAAATCTAACTGCAGTTTTAGAGTTTGGTTTAGACGAAAATTATTTAATGATTCTTTACGATAATAACCCAATAATTACTGATATTTTTATAAGAGGACAGGACAGAAAAATTTTACAAGAATCCCAGGACGCCGATGAAAAAGAGGGATTAGTAAGAAGATATGTCACTCAAGTAAAACAAGCTATTCAAGATTTTGAAACTAAATATGAAAAACGAATAAGAAATATAAAAGTAGTTTCAGATATTGAGAATGTAGAAGAGTATTTAGGGAGCTTTAGAAAAAGTTTAATGAATGTTGGTTTTAATACTTTTGATCCAACTGAAGGATTAAAAATTCCAAGTCAAAATCTAACGACTTTAGAGAGTAAACCAAACAGATCTTATTTATCTACAGCTATAGGATTAGCCTTTAGAAAACTCGATGTTTTTGGATATTACAAATTTGTCACCGCAGTAAAAAATATAAACTTGTTGCCTGACAGATCAAGTGTGATGAAGCAAAAGAAAATGAAAGCAATTTCTGGTTTTGCTTTTAAAGGAATTTCGGCAGCTGTAGCAGCAGTATATTTATTGTTATTTGGTTTATCTTTTTGGAATATTTTTTCATATAATGCCAAACTAAAAGACTATGAAAGTGTAAAAGCCGAACATGCTCTTACAGTTAAACAAAAAAAAATAGTTTCAAAAGAACTTGGAATTATCAATACATCTTTAAAGTTAAGCAAATCTCTTTCTTCTAATAAAGAGTTAACATATAGAATTTTAGCTCAAGTTGCATCCAGTGTTCCTAATAGAGTAAGATTTGATCAGGTAGAGTTCAATGGAACTAGAAATTTACTAATTCAAGGTGTAGCTGCGAGTGATCAAGATATATTAAAATTTATAGATAACTTAAGTAAGCAAAAATTAGTTGAGCAAGCATCACTATCTTCGATGCGATTACCAAAAGGAACAGCTGGATCTGCTACAATGAAGGGTTTTAGAGTACTTGTAAAAATTAAAAGAGGTTAATTATGGCGATGAACATAGACTTAAAAAATATAAACNTGTCTGACATTAAAGATCAGTTAACAAAATTATTAGCTGATAAAAAGATGGTTACAAAAATTGGAATTATTGCAGGAGCAATTATTTTATTTTTGATTATTTATTATGCAGTTTTAAATCCAATGGTTAAGGCGCGAAAAGTTAAATTAGATGACATGATTTTAAAGAAACAAGAAACAGAAAAAAATATTAATGATATCAGTTTAATGAAAACAAGAATTAAAAAGCTTAGACCTGAATATGAAAAGTACTCTAGCTTGTTTCATTCAAGAGCAGAGGTGGAAGGGCTTTACCAGACATTGAGTGTATATGCAGGACAAAATGATTTAGTCATCTCAAAAATTGAGAAAAAGAAAATTAAAGAGGTGTTAAAATCACAAGCTTTAGCAAAGGCAGATGGAAAGAAAGCTAAACAAACCAAAAATAATCAAGTCAAAAACATCAAAAATATTGCTTATTATTTGATCCCAGTGGAATTTGAAATAGATGGCAGTTTTTTTGGGTATATTAAATTCAAAAGAGCACTATCGCTCTCTAATAAGATGTTAAACTTTGACAAAGAGTCGATTCAAGTGGTAAAAGGAGATTCAACTGGAGCGATAAAAGTTAAAGGAACATTAACAATAGTGGGGTTACCAGATGAATTTTTTTAAAATAATTTTTATTTCGTTACTCTTTATATTAGTTTCTAAAATATCCATGGCTGATAGTCATGATACAGAACAAAACATAGTCGAAAAGGCAAAAGAGATCAATCAACAGGTTAAAGAAAAACAAGCCAACACACAAGCTAACGTGGCCTCTGAAATTAATGATGAGGAACCACTCCCATTAAATGATCCTTTTGTTGGAGATAGTTCTTTGACTGGAGGAGGGATAATAGCTACTGTTGATCCTCAAGAAGCACAAAATGAGATGAGTTTATATAAATTTAAGCTAGCTGCTGTAATGACTGCAGGTGATAAAACAGGTTTTATATCATTAATAAATGCTGGTGGTGATTTAGTTACTCTAAGTTTGTTCGAGGAATTAAGTCCTGGNGTGAAATTAATTGGAATTAATAATAAAGAAGCAGTATTTGAAAAAAATGGTGAGTCTTTATTAGTTATAAATTTTAAAAATCAAATTAGTGAAAGAAGTTTTTAGTTTATGAAAATGGAAAAAAATATATCTTTAATTTTAATTCCATTCTTGGTTTTTCTCTTAACTGGTTGTGCTGATAAATTCGCAAAAAAATCTGAAAGCTTTAAACACAATACCCCACTAATTAAAACTGATGTTAAACAAACTGGAAAACAAGAAATAGAAAAGAGTGTCGAAATGGGACCTTCCCCAGTTGAGGGAGACGTCGTAAAACTAAAAAAAAGAAAACAATTATCATCTGTTAAAGAGAGAAATTATTTATTAATCTCAGAAGAATTTACTTCATTGAAACAGAGAATATCATTTAAATTTCAAAATCTAGATTTTAAAGAAGCAATGGCTTTAATGTCTGAGGTAGGTAATATCAATATTTTAGTAGGTGATGAGGTTGCTGGAGCAGTTACTGCTGAGTTACAAAATGTTCCCTGGGATAAAGCATTCAATGCATTGTTAGATTTAAAAAGTTATGCAGCTGACATTGATGTTGCAAGTAACATCATAAGAGTATCAACCCCAACAACTCTTACATCACAAGAAAGTTATAAATCAGCTAGAGCGTCGGCTGTAAAAAAGAAAGTTGAGTTAGAAGATTCTGTAGAGCCTATCATTTCAGAAATATTTAGGTTGTATTATATTTCACCTGCGGAAGCTAAAGCAACCATCACGGAATTATTTACACAGGTTGGGTCTAACTCAAACTTTATGCCAATTCAGGTAACTGAAGAAAAAACTACAAGATCAATTATTGTAAGAGGTAAAGAGAAAGATTTGGACATTGTTGATAAAGTAATTAGAGAAATAGATAAGAGAACTAAACAAGTTTTAATAGAAGCTTTTATTGTAGAAGCTGGTTCAGGTTTTATAAGAGAACTTGGCACAAGAATGGGAGCAGCTTACTCAAGAAATCGTGAGAGAATTGGTGGTACTGTAGGTGGAAGTACAGTAAATTCAGTTGATGGATCCATAACTAGTGCTACTGGTGACACAAGTGATGGTCTTTTTGATTTTGGTATAGGTGAAAACGCAACTAGTGGGATAGGTATTTTAAGAAGGACTGGTTCTGCTGTTTTAAAAGTAAACCTTGATGCAATGGAGAGTTTAAACTTATCAAGAACAATTTCAAATCCAAAAATATTTACGTTGGATAACCAAGAAGCAAGTATCAAACAAGGTGAACAAATACCTGTAGCAGGAGGTGATGGCGGTGATACATTTGCAGATGCAAATTTAAAACTGACAGTCACACCTAATATAATCGGCGATGGTAATGTGATGTTAACGATCGCAGTAAATAATGATGAACCGATAGATAAAGGATTGAACACCCCTGGAATTAATACTATGGAAATAAACACTAAATTACTTGTAGCTGATGGAGATATCGTTGTTATTGGTGGAATAAAGAAAAATAAAATTACCGACAATAAAGCAAGTGTGCCAGGCGCAAATAAACTGCCCGTTATTGGAAAACTCATGTCTGGAACATTTAAAGATGACAGCTTGTCAGAGTTACTAGTGTTTATAGCACCAAGGATTTTATAATGCTTAAGATAAGTAGAGAAAGTGAAATTAATTTAGTCAATGTTTTAATTGATAACGATATAATTTCTGGAAAAGATTTAATTAATATAAAAAAAGTAAGCACCGAAAGTAATAAGTCTCAGATTGATGCTATTTTTGAATTGAAGCTTACGGATGAAAAAAAGATTATCGATTTACTAATTAAAGAACAAAATTTAGAAACTGTTGATCTTAAAAAAGTTGAAATTACGGAAGAAGTAAAAACAGTTCTGCCATCAAATTACATAAAAGTGAACTTTGTAGCACCATTTAAAATTGATGGAAAAACTTTACATATCGCTATCCCAGATAGTTCGAAGCTTGGACTGATGAGAAATTTAAAGGCTATCACCAAAAAAAATATCGAACTACATGCTGCAAAAATTACTGACATCTCAGAATATATTGAGAAATTATCAAGCGAAACAGATGAAGTGACCATTGCATCAATACGAGATGAAAATAGAAAAAAAATAAAAACTTTTGACTCTGATCTAGGTGAGGCGGGTGAAGTTTTGGAAAAAGCTCCTGAAGAGGATATTGAGGCAATAGAAAACGAGTCTGAAGTTATCAAATTTAGTACAGCAGTAGTTGCTGAAGCTATCAAGATGGGTGTTAGTGATATTCACATTGAGCCTTACAGATTTAGTTCTAGAGTGAGATATCGATTAGATGGAATGTTACAAGAACAAGAGCAATACAAACAATTTCTTCATGATAATTATGGTGCAGTTGTAACTCGATTTAAAATTATGGGTAAATTAGATATTGCAGAAAGAAGATTACCACAAGATGGAGCAATTAATTTCAAAATAGAAAATAAAGTAGTCGATCTTCGTTTATCTATCTTACCAACAGCTAACAATGAAAGAATTGTAATGCGTATTCTTAACAAGGACGCAGGTGACATCAAATTAGAGCAACTGAACTTTGAAGAACAAGATTTAAAAAATCTAAGAAAAGCAATTCATAGCACACAAGGATTAATACTGGTAACTGGTCCAACAGGATCTGGTAAATCAACTACTTTATATAGTATTTTAAAAGAAGTCAGCAAACCTCATTTAAATATTTTAACTGCTGAGGATCCTGTTGAATATGAATTAGATGGTGTAGGACAAGTTCAAATTAAAGATCACATTGGCTTAACATTTGCCTCAGCTCTAAGATCTTTTTTAAGACAAGACCCAGAAATTATTCTTGTTGGAGAGATGCGAGATAAAGAGACTGTTGATATCGGATTAAAAGCAGCATTAACAGGACACTTAGTATTTAGTACACTTCACACCAACGATGCACCAAGCACAATTACTAGATTACAAAACATGGGAACACCGGATTACTTAATAAGTGCGGCTTGTCAATTAGTTGTTGCTCAAAGACTTGCGAGAAGAAATTGTAAAGACTGTAAAATCCCTGATGATGATGTTAATCCAAAAGTTTTACAAGACCTAGGCTTTAGTGCTGAACAGGCATCGAGAGTTAAAGCTTTTAGGGGTAAAGGTTGTGCTAAGTGTAATGACACTGGGTATAAAGGAAGACAAGGAATTTATGAAATATTGGTTGTATCAAAACCAATTAAGGAAGCTATTTTAAGACAAGCGACTACACCGGAATTAAGAGAAATTGCTGTTAAGGAAGGTTTCCAAACCATGCAAGATATGGGAAAAAGAATGATAGCATCAGGCGATCTTAATTTTAGAGAATACGAAAGAGTTTTATCTTCTGAATAAAATTTAAAGTTTTATGGAAGCATTCAGTTACAAAGGAATTTCAGATGGAAAATACGTTGAGGGTGATATTGAGGCTCTTAATGTTGATGAAGCTTCTCACAAGTTAAAAGAACAAAAAATAATAATTACGAATTTAATAAGATCCTCAAAAAAATCAAAAAAAGATACAAAAGATAAGAAAAAAGGATCTGGCTTTTCATTATTTGGTAAAAAAAAGGCTACAGTGCAAGATGTTCTTATATTTTCAAAACAATTTGCCACTATGGTTAAGGCTGGTTTACCAATTCTTCAAGTTTTAGCCATGTTGAGAGATCAATTGGAAAGTCCAGCAATGAAAGATGTCGTAGAAGATATTCGTAAAAGTTTAGAAGGAGGTGTTACACTTTCAAAATGTTTTGAAAAATTCCCAGACCTTTTTGACAACGTTTACATAAATTTAATCAAAGCTGGAGAGGCTAGTGGTAAATTAGATGTATTTCTACTTAAAATCGTGGAAGCTTTAGAGAAAAAAGAGAATATTAAAAAGAAAATTAAATCAGCTTTAATGTATCCAAGTATAATGTTCACTGTAGCAATTACAGTTAGTGCATTTATGTTAATTAAAGTAGTTCCTGTTTTTGCTAAAATGTATGACGGTATGGGCATAGAACTTCCAGCCGCGACGGCTACCATTATGGCAATGAGTGATTTTTTAAGAGGTACTGGCGGTCTTATTCTTTTGTTATCACTTATAACTTTTTTTATAACTTTTAGATATTTAACTGCGAAGAATGAAAAAATTAGATACGCATGGCATAAACGAGTTTTAAAATTACCAATTTTTGGTGAAATGATTTTAAAATCAATGTTAGCTAGAATATCATTGATCATGGGTAATCTGAGTGCAGCAGGTGTTAATTTATTAGAAAGTTTAGAGATCGCTAAATCTGTAAGTAACAATGTCGTTGTTTTAGAATCTTTAGAGAATGTAAAAAAGGGTGTTTTTTCTGGTGACACTTTAACAAAATTGTTTCTCAAAGATCCCTTATTTCCACCGACATTTTCTCAATTAATTTCTGTTGGTGAACAAACAGGACAACTAGATGAAATGTTTGGTTCAGTTGCTAAATATTATGAGTCTGAATTTGATACTGTTGTTGAAAACTTATCAAGTTTAATAGAGCCTATTATGATTGTTTTTATGGGTGTTATGATAGGAGGGTTAATGATCGCTATGTACTCCCCGATTTTCAACGTGGGTGCATTAATCGGTTAAAGTTGTTTAGTTAGCACTAAATGATTAATCCAAGGTTTTCTTTTTCCATCTTTAAATTCAACGGCGTCCATTATTTCTTGAATAAAAAAAGTACCAAGTCCACCTGGTTTAATATTATCAATTTCTCTATGTTTAACTTTCTTAGGGTCAACAGGAGTACCCATATCATAAAAAGCAATTTGTAATTTGTTATCCTCACAACTTATTTTTACAACCATAATATCGTTTGAATCTTGATTATCTTTATATGCATGTTTTACGATATTTTGTGCAGCCTCAGCGATAGCTAAAACTAATTCATCTTTTAGACTTTGATCTATTTTTAATTTTTCAAATACCTCACGACAAAAAGTTCGAACCTCTTTTAAACTGGACGATTTTACTAGAAAAGCTTTTTTTTCACTGTGGTTTTCAAGAGTAGCACT
>FUFK010059122.1_pt1 | contig 24683 bp, 41 predicted proteins | sample 1021851 | NCBI WGS metagenome assembly FUFK01 (sample SAMEA51879418, study PRJEB19060) | metagenome | reverse complement strand
ACTCTTCCAAATGTTTCTTGGGATCTGTAGCTAGGGTCATGGATTCTTACGTTTCTCTTTAATAGCATAGAACTTACTCCATAACTGCTTCCAAAAAGTATCATGAAACTAACAGCTATAGTAGTCATTTGAAATTCCTATGTTTCACTGTATTCTAAGACTAGTAAAACTTAAAAATGAAAATAGAGGATCTAATAAGGTATTTTACAGAAGCTTCAATTAGTGGGGCAAGTAAAACTCAAGTAGTTAGAGAATTTAAAAAAAATTACAATTTAAATAATGATCAAATAAAAAAATTACAAATCTTAGCTTCTTTTAAAAATAAACCAAAAAAAATAAATTATAAAGATTTTTACAAAAATAATATAACAAAAAAAGCTCAGAGAATTTATTATCCATTTACTCAACTGTATAAACAAGAAAATTTCTTATCTAATGATGAGTGTAATAAATTAATTTTAATGATATCAAGAACTCTTAGACCTTCAACTGTTGCAGACAAAGATGATACATGCCTAGTAAATGATTATCGTACAAGTAAAACTTCAGACTTAAATTACTTTACTGATCCATTTTATTTAAGTATTGATCAAAAAATATCAAAATTAATGAATTTAAAACCATTTCTTGGAGAAACAATGCAGGCTCAAAAATATGAAGTTGGTGAATACTATAAAGAACATTACGATTTTTTCTCACCTTTTAATCACGAATATAAAACTTATTGTGAATGGATGGGACAGAGAACTTGGACAACTATGATTTATTTAAATGATGTTGAAGAAGGAGGAGAAACATATTTTAAGTATTTAAATTTAAAAATTAAACCAAAAAAAGGCTTATTAATAGGATGGAATAACTTATATATCAATGGTTTTCCGAATTACAAAACCATGCATGAAGCCTTGCCACCATTGAAAGGTGATAAATATATTATTACTAAATGGTGGAGAAGTTGGAGTCTTATCTAATTACCACTTAACTTTATGTGACCAGTACCTAGCTGAGAACTTATCAGGGTTTGGATCTTGTGCATTATGCCTTGCATAATATGATTTCTTTCTAGCTTTATCTTTTTCAGATTTTGGGTTTTTACCAGCTCCTTTAACACCTTGTTGACCAAATCTAATTATTTTTTCTTTACCATCTTTACATGCTTTAACAACATGAGACTTTGTTTTATGACTTGGAGTCTTCTTTGGCTTATTACATTTCAAATGATCTTTTGAAAGTTGTTTAGCTTTTGCCCTCTTTGACATCAGTGCTCTCTTTATCATTAGTCATATATGTCATTGTAGCTCTAAGATGCCATTGATTTTTCTTATGAACTCTACCTCTCTCAACAGCTAAATCTTGTGTTAGATCATCTCCAATCATGCCAGCATATTTAGCTAATTCCTCAAATGCTCCTGCAAGCATGTCGTGGGCTACGCTTATATCTAAAATAAGTTTATCTTGATCAAAAGGATCAAATTTTTCTATATCTTTAATTCTTGATGATAATAAATCTGCAACACTGGTTGGTGTCATTACGTTTATAGATCTTATGTGTTCAGCCATATTATCTATACCTTCAGTCATTTCAGTCTGAATATCTCCTGTAAGAAGATGAATTTGATAAAATTTTGAACCTAGAAGTCCCCAATGTATTAGTTGAGTTTGATGCAAAACCATTACAGAGTCTCGAAGACACTGGACTAGATGCTCATTTACTAATGCAGCATCTTTTGGATTTATATTATTCATTAAAGAATTTTTATAGTACCTTTCTGTACCTTAGCTCGAATACTTTGATCTTCGCCACCCTCAGTTCTAGCAAGAGCATCTGGCATACGTGCCCTTTGTAATTCAGGCATATATTCCATAATTTTCTGACTNTTATCTTTTAAAAACGCTTTGGCTTTAGCTTGAGATCCATCCGATGTAGAAATCATTTGTTATGTACGGAGTAGCTTTATCTGAAGATACAAGCTTAATAGGAGCACTATTATCTTCTATCCAATGCTTTATTTTACCAAGTCTTTCCTNTGAATANNAAGAATTNGATGNATTATACCAATCNTCTAGTAATACAGATCCTTTTGACCTATTNCATTTNGAACANGAACAAANCATNTTNGATTTAACATTATGTCCACCTTTAAACTTNGGCANTATNTGATCAATAGTTGCAGACTTCNNNTCTAAATCTTTATCACAATANGCACACTTCCATTCCCANGACTCAAATATTGACTGTCTAAATTTTCGTCGAGCATTGCGAGGAGATAGTTCAATTAGGTTGACTAGTANATCTTGCTCGCAATTAATCATATATTATGCAGCTTTGAGAAAACTCTATGCTGCATAAACTTGCACAAATGTATCTTTTATTCCATTAATGNAACTAANTCNATCTCTTCTTCTATCTCACAGTCTGATTCTTCTAACAATCTTAATAAATAATAATGAATTTTNTCAGTNACCCACTTTAANTCTTCATCNTTNACATCATTNAANATTGCATTTAANNATAAATCACGGGANGGNGTTCGAATATGATCGGCTAACAATCTAAGAGCTTTATATCTTTCTTGATTCATCTCCGACAACATATCATGTGACCTCANCAATATCAATNTTTGGCTCTTCTTCTGGAGGATGTTCNACTTCTTTTTTAAGNAANTGAACTATTTCAATGGCTCCTAAAACTTTTAAGTAGGATTCTTTTGTCTGACTTAAATCTAAATCTTTTAACCTAATATCATTAGCCATACTGGTCTGTTGTTCCGCTAATTGTTTTAACGTATCTTCTAATTTTTCTAAGGAAACTTTGCAAGACATAATTAATATTCTATTAATTTGAGTATAGCTTCCTAAATTCTATCTAGCTACTAACAATCATTATAATTTTTAGCTATATCCCCACCTATTTCTGATCCTTTATCTTGAGCAAACATTGTAACGAGTCCAGCTGCTAACCATCCCACAATTGGTATGTTACTAACCACAGGTGCTGCTTTTACCCCTACAGAGGCTCCTACAACCCTTCCAGTTGCATTTCCGCTTCCTTCTACCTTTATGCAGGCTATGTCTTTATCAGTCATCACAGAGCCATTTGGCTGACTAGGAGATGATTCCCCATTCATCGTATAAGTTTCTCTCAAATTTAATTTAGATTTTTTATTAAATAAGCCTTTTTCATCATCGACAAGTTTAGTTCTTGCAAGAATTTTTGGATCATTAGCTCTGTAACTAATACTATATCCATTTTCTTTAGCTACAACTCTGTAACTTGTATAAGGACCTACTGGTAAATTTAAATTCGGATAAGGATTTCTAAACTTTTGAGAAACTAAAGTATTCATCATAGAGACATTAGAAAGACCTAAGATGGATACTAAAGCTATTACTCCCCAATTTCTTCTTTGTTTGTAGTACATGTCACTTGTTAGTATTTTCAGTAATAATTTTTATTGGAGCCTGTTCTATACGTAATATTTGAGTATGAACTGCATTGGATTTACTGGCAATATCTTTAGATTTTTCACCTTTTTTTCGTGATGCTTCAATACCGAATGTTGAAATCGCTCCTGTCAGAATCGAAGCTGGAAATGTAATATCCTTGGGCTCATTACTATATCCTGGAATAGATATGTAGTTAAGGCTGACGATAAATCCGCTCCAGGCGATTACGACAAGCCTTACTATGACTGAGATAAATGCTAATTGTTCATCTTTGTCATCTATGTTTTCTTTAATCTTTTCAAAAACATTTTTCTTCTGTTGTGATTTAGAAGACTCTTTTGAATTTTCAGTCATTTTATAATCCAATTAATACTAAGTTTCGCTCATGTAAACTTATGTATAGCAAACAATAAGTATAGAAAGATGAAAAAATTTCTCCCTTTGTTGATATTGATATTTGCACCAGCAGCAAAGGCAGATATCAGTCATAAACTATCGGCTAGTGTACAGCTTACTGTCAACGCTAGTGCAACAAACGTAGAGCGTTTAGGAAATACATATAGTGTTTCAGGAAATAATGTCACAACGAGTTATACACCAGAGGGTGGAGCATCTACTAACTCTATTGGTGCTATGACAATCACATCAGGAGTTGGCTCTATTCCAACCTTATCTGCTGTTCAAGCAACTGCTGGCGAAAGCTTCAGCTTCACTCAAAGTTTTACTCAAGGAGATGCCTTGGTAACTACTGCTCCAGCTACAGGTGCTGTTAGTGCTTTTTCTAATCAAACATCAACTGCTGCAGGGACAGCTGGGGATTTAGCTGGCACTATTGATTCCAGTTCAACAATTGCTCTAACTGCAGGGGGTGCAGGAACAACAGCTACAGGACAGTTTGTGAGTGAGATCAGTATCAAATGAAGCTAAAGGATCATGCTTTTGCAATCAAAGAAAATGAAGATAAGAAAGATCCTGAAAAGTGTGATACCTGTGGTCGTATTAAGCTCGTTGAGTGTACCTGTAGAAGCCGTACCAGTCGTTCCCAACTTTCAGACTGGTAGTCTTACCAGCCATACAGAAACCACTTCAACGGTTACAGAAACAATAAATGTCATTGATTATCAGACTGGGTGGCAATATACCGTAACAGGTAATAACATTAGTACAGATGCAAGTAGCTTGGTTCCTCCAGCTCAGAGTGTTACACAGTCTGTTAATGGTGTAAATTCGACGTGGACAAATCTAGATACAACAAACATGCCAAACTTCACGGTGACAGATACAAGCAAGCCGTGGCAACTAACTACGACTCTCAGTCAGCCAGGATTAAAATCTCAGACCATAATTCAAAGAACAACAGAGATAACTTCAGTCACAGATACGGTTTCAACCTTCAGTCAGTAAAATATTTACTTCTTGCTTTAAATATATTTAGTACTCCTATCTATGCAAATGAAGTAGGAGGGGTGTCCGCAACGGCAAACCCAGTAGCAAATAGTTCTGGAAGCGTATCCAATTTGGCTGTACAAAATCTTTCGGGTCCATATATAACTAATACTCACGGAAATGGGGTGTCATGTCAGGGGGCAACTCTTAGTATTACTCCCTTCGCTACATTACAAGATTCATGGAAAGAACCTTATGAAGATTATTATATGGATCCAGTTTTTGATAATTCAGATACCAATAACGATGGGGTATTAGACAATCCTGGAACCGTGCTTTATGAAAAACCAACTAGAACAGGTCAGAAATCTAATCATAGTATTGGATGGGGCATCAGTATGAACATAACCATACCATTGGATAAACGTCATAACGAGGGCTGCCTGAAGGCTGCTGATACTCAAAACCAATTAAATCAACAATTAATAGCTAATAAAAGATTGGATTTTGAAATGGCAAGATTAAAACATTGTGCGGAGCAGAAAAGGTTAGGAGTTACCTTTCATAAATCAAGTCCAGCTGCAAAAATATGTGCAGATATCGTAGTTGCAAATCCTCACGGAGTCATTCCTAATCATCAGCACGAGATTCCGAAATAAGTTTCTTCTTTCTTTTTAGACCTTTAAATTTTTCTGTTTGTTTTTTACCAAATAAAGCCTGTATTTTTTTAAATAATTGCTTTAATAATGGACGTATTAATCTTAATAATAGGGGTGTTGCTGCTGCTGAAGCTGTTGCTACTACAGCGATTGCAGCTGTTGTACTAACTTGAGATGTATTTGGCAGATACTTATCAGCTGCAGTGGTTGGTTCGTACAAAACTATGCAAGTTTTTTTATCAGCACTGAGTTCATGACCTATAACTTTCTCTTCTCCATTACGTGTTAAATCTCCGACTCGCGGTTGATTTGGAGCAGGACATTCAACTTCTTTTTGTGGTGGAGGTAGGTTATCTAAATTAGGTTGAGGAGTTTCTAATTGTGGAGCTGGGTTTACATTAGGTGCAACTACATCCTCTACAAAAATTAAATCTTCAGGAACATAATCCATAGGAAAGAAATATGGTACAGTTCCATCACATAAAGTTTTATTACCTCTATCATCTTCAGTAACAAGTTTTATTGATTTTTCGTTAGCAGGATTAAATACAACGCAGCCTGGAACTTGGATTATTGGACTACCAATAGTTAAAGTTACAGGAGGACTTAAAGGTATTGATTGTATAGACGTATGAATATAACTATTTATTGGAATTATCTCTAATTTATTTATATTTATTTGATTTATTTCAGACAATTTTAAAATGGACTTTTAGGTAGTTCAGGAATAACACCACCAGTTGTTTCAGGTATTGGTAAAGAACCTCCTAAAGTATCTCCTAAGCTACCTGTTACAGCCTCCAATGCTTTTTCTTTTATATTATTAATGATTGTATCTTTGTTTAAATAAATACCTAATCCAGCTCCTACTACAGTTAAAGAAACTATACCTGAAGCAACAGCTATTGTATTAATAATTTTTTGCATTTTTTTAAAAAAATCTTATATTTTTATTTTACTGCTTTTTTTATAAACTAACCAGTGTAAATAAATTATTTTTTAAGTGTAAGAACCGTGATATGTTCCACTTGTAGTGCCATTTGTCCAAGTTGCTCCAGCGTTTGAGATAGCTTTACCAGCAGCACCGCCATATCCAAAATTACCTCGAACTCCATTAAATGAAGAATTTCCTGCAGCTTGACCACCATAACTTCCATTACTACCAGCACTTCCTAAGCTTCCACCATTTCCTCCAGCTCCTCCAACCCCTGCATTAGCATGAGCCCCTGCACTACCACTAGCACCATTACTTGCATTTTGATTATAGCCAGCACCATAACCACCAAGACCACCAGAACCACCAGCAAAAAGAAAAATAAATGCTCCTCCNCGAGCACCAGCACCTCCGCCACCTCCGCCACCTCCACCACCAGAGATTTGACCACCTGAGTTGTTGTTTATAGTTACTCCACTAGAAGCAACACTTATTGCATCTCTACCAGGACCTCCGTTACCTCCAGAATTTGCAGGAGTGCCTGTACCGCCAGAACCGCCAGAACCTCTACTACCTCCTGTTCCTATAACAGTCCCCGAAACATTTATTACTAAAGTCCCTCCCATTCCAGATGAAACTACAATTGCAGCAGCACTGCCAGTTCCTCCGATTGTAACTCCAGATGGAACATTATATATTTTAGGTACACTATCAGCCCAATCTGATCCGAAAACACTTGATAAAACAACATTTGTAGTGCTACTTGCTGTTATCTCTACTTGAGAAATACCTCCTCCAGCTCCTAAAAGAATCTGTTGCATTATGCTATGTTGCCTGAAACATAGAAAACATTAGAAGCAGTACAAATTGCAGTTACCATTCCTCTTGCTTTTACGCTGTGATCTCCTGTTGCACCATCTGTTGTATCGTATATTGTGACTCCACTTGCCTGAAATAATGTTTGGGCAGAGCCAGTGTTATTTATGAGTGTCACCATGTCACCAATTGAAAATCCAGTACTAGTGTTTATAGTCCAACCACCCGTACCACTATGCAAAATATGTTTTCCTGCATGACCAGCTACTATGACTAAATTACTTGATGTAGTAACTTGAGGTAAATTTCTTAATTCACCTTTGCTATCTGTTACTGTCCCTCCTGTAGAAAAATTACCAGAAGAATCTAAGGTAATTCCATCAACAGAAGCTGCTGTGTGTCTAATGCTATTTACAACTAATCTACTGGTCATAATTTATCTCCTATGATGGTTTTGGGTTAGAATCTTTAACTGATTTTATGTAACCATACCAACCCTCAAATTTAACTTTTAAATCTGCATCAGCATCAATACAATGCCAAAGTGCATCTAATTGATCTCCTATGGAAGGATAAATTATCTTACCATCAGTTGTTCTATCTGTCTTATACTTAACAGCAGCAGCTTCAGCATTTAAAGCTGTTCTTGCCTCGTCTATTTTTGATTGTTCAAGTTCAACTGACCTACCTTTTTCATCAAATGCACCAGCAGAATCATCAATAGAAACCACCGTTCCAGCATATGCTTTGTAAATAGCTTCGTGATCTAATTCCATTATGCTCCTACCTCCATGAGAGTTATGGTTGAAACTGTTCTAAAGGCATACTGACTTGTGTCACTTGTATTTCTATTTAAATAAAGAGTATTTGAACCATTTGATGCTCTCCATTGCATTTTATAAGTAAGTTCTGTATCAACTCCAGGCTCATCAAGCTTTACTAGCGTATTCATTTCACCTCCATAATAATTAGTACCAGTTGAAGAGTTTCCTGAATATATTCCTGCTGCTACAGATATTTTGTTTGTAACAGTGTCTCCTAGTAAAATGTTAGTACTACCTCTAAGTAATCGGAGAGCAGTAGTATCATTACCAGAAGCATTAATCATAATTGTGACAAGTATTTTGCTAGTTGAACTTGAGGGAGTTATTGTTGTTGTGAATCCTGATATGTCAGCAAAACTTGTACCTGGTTGTGCAGAGACAACATCAGATTTTGCAAATTGTTTTACTTGAAGAATTTTTCCGTAAGGACCACCTAAAGTAAGATCTCCTGTATCGGGTAAAGTTAAAACTCTCGTATTATTACTATTAGAAGGAGCTTTAATTTCAAAAGATCCTCCTCCTGTATCTGGTTTTAATTTAATACTACTCATGATTAGCTATATGGAGAGTCTCCTAAAATACTTGTGTTCCATTGTGATTTTAATTCAGCCTCACTTGTAGCTGAATTAATTGCACTGTCAGCAGGAGCATCTCTTAGTGCCTGTTTTTTAGTAACAATGTCAGTAGTACTTGCTCCTGTCTCTAAAGCCTTTTGAAATTCAATATCAAGTTCTGCAAGTTTAGGTATTCTTGCGTTTCTTATATTGGTTTTATGAATCTCTCTAGCTTTTGCCATATCTGTTTCTATAGTTTTATTATTTTGTTTCCAAGCATTTCTAAAAGAACGATCTATTGGAATCGCAGAATCTTCAACTATTTCATATGACAAACCACTTGGAACGTCTTTTATAGCATCATTAACATCACCAGCAGGGATGATAATGCTTACAGTTCCATCTGAATTTGTGTAAATAATTTTGCTCATTATTGATCTCCAAAAACTGCCATACAAATAATTGATCTATCTACAAAAACTGCACTAGCTACAATCACAACGGTAAAACTTGAGGTTGTTAAATTATCTACTTTTAGATAAGCAGCATTATTGTTTCCACCAAAATTATTGGAGCCTTGAACTACACAATAATTTGCATTTGCCATAGCAGTATTTAAATTAACTGTGTATTGTCCAGTACTGCTTTCAGTAACACTAGATATATTGAAACTATCACTTAAAGTTTTATTAGTTCCAGATGAAGTACCATCGAAATTAACCCAAGCTTTAGCAGCACCACTTAAATTTTGTTTTGCATCTGTTACTGCATCATCTGCTAACATATCTGCATCAACTATTCCATCAGGCAAACCTCCTACTGAGACTCCTGTTACCGTTCCTGAACCGTTAATTGCAATAGGCATAATTTAAACCACCGTAAAGACAGAATTTGCAGGTATAGTAAGAACAACTCCTGAATTAATTGTAATCGGACCTGCACTTAGAGCATTGCATCCTCCTGCTGGTGGAGAACCTCCACCAAATTGAGTTCCTATTGTGTAATCAGTTGTCATAGTATTTGCATTTTCTGTAAACAACTTGTCAGTTCCGCCTCCAGCTGTGCCTGCTGCATTAGCAAACGAGAGCACACCACTGCCATTTGTGGTAAGTACTTGCCCTGAACTCCCTGCACTCGTGGGGAAGGTAGCAACTTTAACTCCATTAGCTACAATAGAAACTAATCCTGATCCACTTCTAAATATTCCTGTATCTAAGTCATCAGAGAATGTTATAGAAGGAACTGCAGTAGTTCCATCAGGAAATGTACCACCTGCATTTAGATAATCAGCAGCTGCAAAAATAACTCCGAAGAAAGATTCTCCTGAAGCAGGAGCAGAACTAAAAACTATATTTGTTCCTAATAATTTAAATCCTGTTGTTCCTGAAGAATCAGGTTCTTGAATTACACCTCCAACAGAAATTAATAATTGAGTTTCATATTTTGGAAATGGTATAGGAGCACTTCCACCAACTAATAAAGAAAATGATGTAGTGCTTCCATTAAACGAACTTGAAATATCATCAATCGCTTTGTAATCATTATTTGACCTTAAATTATTACCTATATACGGCATGATTACTGAAATCTTTTATATTCTTCTTCTATTTTACAGAGACTAATTTTTAAGAATTAGGGCCTTTTGTTGATGGTTGTGTCGGCCATACAACATCACTAGGAGTTTTATCTTTATAGGTCTGAGGAATGTCTCTTATAACTTGTCTATATGCAGCCCACTGAGCCTGATCTACAGAGGCTCCAGTTGTCATTGTCCAATCTGTATCTTTTAAAATTCCATCTCTAATCTGTCTAATATCATCCCAAGTTGTAGTTTTTACATCAGCAGATTCGATTTTGTTAGTCTTAGCCCATTCAAGATACTCTTGATAATCGGAATTACTTTCACATTTAGGAATACAAGTGATAGTTCCATCATCCATTATTTTTGTAATTGAATCAACAGATGACATAATATCTCCATTTACATGAAGCATATTTTGATTTAATTTATATCGAATCGCCATAATTACATCTCCGCATTATAATCCATTTTAATTCCATCAGACTGTGATTGTACAAGAGCAGCCTGACCAGCAGTTCCACTACCTGATGTTTGACCAAACATTATGCACATGTCAGGATTTGGTGTCGTGGGTGGTATTGATAAAACCATATTTGAAGTATCAATAAGAGAAGTAGTATTCTGAGTAAGAAAATAAAGATTAGTACCACTTGATCCTGTATAACTTGGTATTGCTCTCATAGGTTGTGGAAAAAGCATAAGCATGTAGTGGTTATTAGCATTAACTGACATACCAAGTCCCATTAAATCTCCATTATCAGCTGAAAATCGATAAAAATATCTCTGACATTTAGCAAGCTCATCAACAAATGTTCTATGTTCTAATTCAGTTGCTTCAGTTCCAGCTTCAATCTGTACTCCACCTAATTCAAATGTAGCATTTAGTGTATTCGCATACCCACTAGGACCTTGACCAGTCGGATAACCAAAATCACCATCAGTAAAAGTAAACCAAGTATCAGCAGCTTGACTTGACGCACGTGTAGGTGCATCTAAAACCCAATGAAACCTTATCCCTGTAGAACTGTCTGCTTGACTACTACGAGTACCAATACTATTTGTTATAGCTGGGATGGTGCAAGTTTTACGTTCCCAAACATTAGGATTATTAACAGTAAATTGTTTCATATATGCTTTATTGGTGGTTAGATGAGAAGTAGATACGTGTAAACAATAAGTAGTTGCTATTGATGCCTTAACATAAAAACTAACTGTAAAAGATTTTGCTTCTGCTGTACCATCACCAAAAGCAGAAACAGTATCTTGTACTTCTAAATAATGACCAATCATTACAAATTTTCCACTAGCTGCTGCTGAACCTTCGGCAGTTGTAGTAGTTTTTTTCAAAGCCTTTTTAAATAATCCTGTGCCAGAATCTACTTGTTCATCTTTCCACTCAGCATTAGCCCAAGTACCTCCTCTTCTGTGTGCAAATCTATCTACTGTAAAAATAGCACCAGTATTTTGTAATCCTGTTGTAGAAGTACCTCTTTGAGCAACCATCATATCAGCACCATTAATACTCAAATTTCTATTCCCTAACTGTCCAAATCCTGAATTAAGATTAGAAGCCTTTACGTTTGTAGAAAGTCTAGCCGAACTTACTGTATTAAGAGCCATGTTCTATACCTCCTTAAGTTTGATCTAGATAACTTACAGTTGCATCTATTGCACTAGCAGTAGCAGCTCTAATCCTCAAGACATCATTAGCTTGCATAATTATTTTCGATCCTGATATTATTTCTAAAGCACTTCCTGCAGGAACAGGAGCATTTTTTATAAGGTGTACATCATCACCACTAGTGACGAGAAAAACATCTACTTGCACACTCGATGCAGAAGTATTTGTTAAAAGGATACTTAATAGAACTAAAGTTGAACTACCGCTTGCGGTTACGATATTCGTATTAGTGCTACTTACAGCATCTGTAACAACATTAGTTTTAGTGTCACTTTTGAAGGTATTCGCCATATCAGCCTAGTGCAAGAATTAATGCAATTTGATCAGAAAAATTGGTAGTAGTTGCAGACAATGTTCCCGTTATAGTCACATTACCTGGAATTGTTACTGCCCCATTAGAATCTATTGTAAGACGTGCAACTCCTCCAGTTACTAATGTGAGTTGATCATTAACTGGACTAATTAATCCTGTATTAGGATCTCCATTAAACTTAAGAGCACAATTATTCAGGTCACCAGTCTTTGCAAATAATGAATTGGAACCATCTTGTCTTAGTAATGGAAAACCTCCATTAGTTATTGCATCATGAATTACAACAGTTTTTAACGAGGTATCTACTGTGACTTCACCTTCAGCACCTTTAAATCCTGAGTGCTCTGCTGTTGTTCCTCTTCTAAATTGAACTTGAGTTGCCATAATACTATCCTAAAGCCACTGCTATTGCAGTAGCAAAATCTTCTGTGGTGAGAGTAGCTATATCCTTACCATCGACTGTTCCTGATACTGTTATATTTCCTGTTACATCAAGTCCTGCTGCAAGATCTAAATTATAATTAATATCAACGCTTTTATTAGAATTTATTAATATAATTGGGTCGGCAGAATCCACTTGATCTACTTGCCATTTTCCTTGAGAGGAAAATATTTGAAAATCAGGATTATTATTTGAATCCATAAATTTTATTTTCCCACCAGCGTTGTTAGTAAAAGTTAATGCACTCCCGTTACAATTTATATTTCCAGCTACAGTTAAACCTGATTCAAATTGAGGATTATGTTCTTTTGTAATAAGTGTTCCATTTTTATTTTGAATAGTAAGGGTTCTAGTGACTCCAGTGCCAATTGCTGAAACATCAAAAGCTACTTGTTTTGTAGTATCAGTATTATCAATAATTCTGAAACCACTAGTCTTTGTAACAACAGCATCGGATGTTAAGGATGTTATTCCAGTTAAAGTTGTGACACTACTTCCAAGAGCAACCGCTGAACTTCCAATTGTTACTGTGCTATTTGCAAGATTACTGTTAGCAATTGAGGATGCAGTAGTTAGAACAGTTCCTGTTTCAGCTGGAAGAGTTATAGTTACATCAGCAGTTGATGCAGGTCCTTTTAGAGTTGCAGAATTTGTTCCATTATCAGTATCTTCTTTAAAAACTATACTTCCTGCAGAAGTTGAAGATCCTGTAAGAACTGGAGCAGTAAGACTTTTATTTGTTAAGGTTTCAGTGCCTGTGGTTGAGACTAATGTGGCATCAGAAACAGCAGTATTAAATTGAGCAAAAGTTCCTGTTAAAGTATTATTTGCTAAATTTACAGATTTATTTGTAAGAGTTTCAGAGCCTGTAGTAGAAACAAGAGTTGCATCGGTAACAGCAGTGTTGAACTGAGCTAGGGTTCCAGATATTGTATTTGATCCAAGAGCTAAAGTTTTATTTGTAAGAGTTACTGAATTATCTAAAGTTACAGGATAAGAAATATCAGTTGTTAAAGCAATAGTTCCTGATGCATTTGGTAACTGTATAACCTTATCTCCACCTGTGGCATCAGGTGCAGTAAGTCTTATTTCATTAGCATCCGCAGTTGTTCCTTCAAATGCAATACTCCCAGCTCCAATTTCAATAGAACTTCCTCCATCTTCTGTACCTGCTATTAAAGTTGTTGAAGCTAATGATGTTAAACCTGCAATAGTTGAACCTGTTGCTCCTAGTGCAACACTTGTACTTCCTATTGTTAATGAAGCGTTAGCTAATTGAGAATTAGGTATTGCACTAGTTCCAAGGACTCCAGTAGTGGAGTTATATGTCAGTCCATTTCCAGACGCTACACTTACAGATCCTCTAGCTCTTGCTTGTGTAAAATATTCATTTGTGCCCTCACTTAAATCGGTAGTACTATTTCCAGCAAAATCTAATTTATCTGCAGAAGAATTTAACTCCTGAAATAGACCTGAAACAAGTACTAATGCCTTTCTAGTTGCCATCTCATATCTCGATCAAGTCCTTAACCAAAAGAACTTATTTATATTTATTTTACGACCACCAAATATCAGGACAAAAGCACTTCAGGCTCTATCTTTATAATAAATTGTGCAGGAGTCCCAGCTTCTCCTACAGGGACAACAAAATGTCCAGCTGTTGTGGGAGGTGTCTCAACTATTCCTCCAGCACTAGAAGGAGATAAAAAATAATTATTTCCTGCATTTAATCCAGAAGTTGCTATAACTCCTCTTACTATTGAACGAACTTGTTGACCAGCAGTTTGCGTCGTTTCAGCAAATCCAGCTACCTTAGCTTTTTCTCTAGTATCGTTAGCAATAGCTCTTCCTAATTTTCCATCACTGTCTCTACAAAATAAAGCTTCACCTTGAGTCACATCCTCAAAACATTCAGCCACATAACCAACCACTTTAAAAACTATTTGATTGGGCATTGTGGATCTTAAATCTTGTAGAGATCCTACAAGTCCTACATAATTCGGAGAGTAGGGTTGGTTTACATCAACGCTAGACATTATCTTAAAAGAATTGGTGGCTCAGGTTGTATTGCAAATTCTGTTGTGGTAACACTTTCTCCGACTCTTACTACTGCTTGACCAGCACTTGAAGGTGCGGTTGTAGTTATAGCACCTGCAGTAGTGGGTGAAAGAAAATGTAAATCTCCTGCATTTAAACTTGAAAAAGTTTTAATACCCATAACCACAACTTTTATTGTTGCTCCTGATATTCCATCAGTATTGGCAAATCCAATTACTGTAGCATTTTCTAAAGTGCCATCTGCTGCACTAGCTTTCCCTACTTTACCGTCGGAAGTTCTAATAAATAATGCATCTCCGTCTGCAACTGCTTCAAATGTTTCAGCGTCAAATCCAATCTGTAAAGGAGCAAATGTTGGAAAACCTTCTTTTAAATCAATAATTGCATCGGTTAAACCTCTGAAATTGGGCTCATAAGGTGAGCGAGTCATTGCAAAACTATTACCTGTCATTAAGTCAACTAAGACAGTAATAGCACCTTCTATATTTGGTTCGTACCCTGTAGCCATAATATTTGCATATAATTATCTATTTTAAACTGTGCCTACCATTATAATTAAATTATGGAACCTCAAGTTATTGCAGCTATTATTTCAGGAAGTGTTGGAGCCTTTGCTGGTATATCAAGGGCTTTAGGTAATTTTAATAAAAAATTGGACAGAAGATTTGAAAATATTGAAAAAAATGTAGAAAAATTAAAATATGAAGTTTTACATGATTATGTTTTAAAAGAAGATTTTTTAAGAGAAATGCAAGCAGTTCATAGTAAATTAGATAGAATTTTAGATCATTTATTAAATAAATAATTAAGAAGCAGGACCTATCGCAATCCAATTATTAATTGCAGATAAATATATTTTTAAAGATCCCCCAGCATTTGTATCCCAAACTAATTGACCATTAACAGGATTAGCAGGTAATCCAGCAGAAACAGATGCTACTGCTTTTACAATTTGAAAAGATGATCCGTCATGGACTTTAAATATATGCGTACTGGCTGTATCTAACCAAGTCTCACCCTTACTAGAAGATGTGAATCCTGCAGGTAAGTTGTTAGGTGCAGTAGATCCAATATGAACTGGGCCTACTTTAATTAGACCAGTGCTTGGAGATGCCGTGTTATCTGCAAAAAATAAACCTGGACTTACACTATTATTATTTACCGCTAATTCACCAGCTCCTAATCTTATTGGAAAAGGTCTGTCATGTGCTGTGCTCGATCTACGAGATTGAATCTGTACTGCCATAATTAGACATTTATATATAGTCCTGCATCTACTACTGTATCTTGTGCAGTCTCTGGATTATATGTACCAGCATCCATGTTACTTGTATTGGCTGCAGAATCTAATAATTCTCCATTTATATAATCTCCTGCTTGTAATAAACCTGCTTCGAAAACATTTGTAAATTCCGATAAAGGTTTATTTATAATTCCAAATTTTACATCATCTAAAACTGTTGGGGCTTTATTAAATAATTTATTTACCATAGCAATCATTCTGTTCGTAGTATTAAAAGCTTTACCTGATCTGTTTAAACCTCCAGTTTCATCTCTTTTTAAACTATCAGTCAAAGTCATAGCTATAACAGATGGATCAAAATTAGCTACATCTTGAGGTAAGTTAAAATCACCAATAATATTTTTATTACCTTCCCATTTTGTTGATCGATTATATAGAGCAAATACTTCAACAGCTTCTTGCATTTTTCTTTTTTCTTTTGCCCATCTTTTTTCCCAACTTTCTAGACCTTTTCCAATTGGTTTATCACTAGGCTCTAACAACCATGCTCCAACGTACTCATGTTTCTTTAAATTTTCTACAGTTACATATCCACCAGTAGTTTGTGTAAATGGATAAACAACAGTAAAACTATTTGGATTAGGAACATCAGTAATTGTATATTCACCTGATATTGCATTTCCACTTGTAAAATTTAATTGAATTTTATCGTTTTTATTTAAATTATGATTCTCAAAATCTACAGTAATATTTACACCGCTTTGATTATATTTTGCTGCTAACTTAAGTGGCTCATTGCCTTCATCATGTAGTATTGACCACATAGCAGCGTAAATATGCTTACACCAACGAAGTTGATAATATTGTAAATTTTGAAAAGAATCTTGTTTTTCATCTTCATATTCAGGTAATTCATAAAAATTATTTATAGTGACATAACCTAAATCTCTAAATACACCAGGCTCATCTCTCCTCTCATCTAAAGATCCATCATTTTGAATAATATTTCCAGGTTTTGTATCTCGGATTGCAGTTACAGGAAATTTCTCATGGTTTTTTTGACTAAATAAATCATAACTATCTCTCCTTGAGAAATCCTGACAAGAACAATTCCACCTTAATTCTGTAGTTAAAAATCTTCCTACTGCAAAACCTCTGTGAGCTGGTACAGTCGTCTTAGCAATTGTATCTACAGTTTTTGCTCCATAACTATCTGCTTTTTGAAAAATAATTTCATTTGTAGTTGCATCAGATCCTGATACTGTATATCCAACATAATCGTCATATCTAAATCCTCTTATTAATCTAAATAATTTTAAATTTCCAAAAGTTGGACCAGTAGGTATTGTTGTGAATTTAAACTGTGTAGTACTCGTAACTTCAATTTTATATCTACCCGATAAAAGAGCTCCCGTACTTACTTCAACAAAAACTTTATTATCTGTAGATAATCCATGAGGAGAACTACAATTAACAGTGACTGTAGATCCCGATCTTGAATATGTAGAAGATATTCCTGAATCTCTCTCAACTATCCTATCTGCCATTCTTTCCCCTGCTAAGAAAGCAACTTCAGTCGGTAATGATCTAAGTTTTACTCTTATAAATCTCCAACGAGTGTCATTAAATTCTGTTGAATTATGATAAACAACATCTCCTGAAGTTGTAGCAGAATTTGAAGCGGTTAAAGTAAAAGTATTCTGTGTCTTACTTACAATTGTTAGAGTCTCATCTGTCGCACTACCTGTAGATATATCTAAATAAACATTATCGCCTGGAAAAAGTCCGTGATCAGTTTTTGTAACTATCAAAGTAGTTCCATTTTGTGAGTATGTTGCATTTACCTGTGGTGCTAAATATCTGACATCTAATATTGGTAACCCAAAATCATAAAAACTAAAACCATCTGTATCTCTCATCCCACAAATATGTTCTCCTAATTCTTGATTAGTTGAAGGAAAAGTAAATATTCTTGCAGGTATAAAAACTCCAGGAAATTGTTGAAATGTAAAAAATAATCTATAATCTCCTCTTCTATCTCTTTCTTTAGAAGTAGATCCTAATATCTGTTGTGTAAATGTATATAATTCATAGCCTCTTCTCCATCTAGTCCATAAAGAATCTTGATTATAAAATTTAACTTCACTCTCTAGTGCATATCCATCAGAACCTCGTGGATAAATACTAGGTTTTTTTGGAATATTTTCGAAATTTTTAAAACTATTTTTTAATTCGAAATTAGATTTATCTTCGAATTTTTTAAATCCGAATGACATAATCTTTAATAGAAACCACCCTGTACGTTACAATAAAATCCATTTGTCAAAGCAGTAGAACCACTTGCTGCTACATATAATGCTTGACCTCTTCTTAACATTAGACCTCTTTGCTTTGGAGCAATTTCATTATTAGATCCAGCAAAATTTGAAGCTCCTGATTGAACTGTAGGATGATTAATTAAAGGTAATTTTTCGGTTAAGGTTGTACTTAAAATTTGATTTTCTGCTACTTGAGGAATACTTTGAGTAAATAAAGGGAAGAACTGGTTAATGTTTGTAATTGTCCCCGTGCTGACAAGATAAAAACAAAAATCTATTGGTAAAGAAACAGCTACATTTCCAGTGATTGTTGCTCCACCAGCGATAGTTGGTATTGTTATATCAAAAGTTGTTGCAGTAAAATTTGATGAATCTATAACTGTAAATGTGTCATCCGTAGGTACAGTTCCTGCACTATATGTTAAAAAGTCACAGAATAATTTTTGTCCAATCTCTAAATTATGTCCACCTGAAACTGTAATAGTACAGGTAGCGTTAGTAGCAGAATATGTGGCTGTAGTAGCAGTTACAGCATCAAGTTTCTGTATAGATCTCTTCGAATATGTAAACCAAATCTCGTCTACATACGCCCCACTTATAGAAGTATCGGTTAATGCAGAGTCAACATCAAATACTTTTGTTGCATTACCAACAGCTGTTGGAATTAAACTTGTTAAAAAAGACTGTCCAGACGAAACTGTACACAGTGTCGAATTGGTTGCTGGGCGATCAACCATTAATGGTTGTTTGTTTGAACTACTACTTGCCACGTTTATTTATTCATAGGACTTGTTTTAATTATATAGGAAGGCTTTTTTACTTATCTTTCTTTTCTTCTTTCTTATCCTTTGCTTTAGTAGCTTTGTCTAGAGCTTCCTTACGTTTTTCTTTATCAGACATATCCTTGCCATCTTCCTTCTTTTTATTCTTATTTTTAAAATATTCTAATAATTGTGGTGGCATTTTTTTCTTAGCCATTTAAGTTTCCTCCTCTCTTTCAATTGGGATGTCTAAAGTTTGAGTAAATCGTTTAGGTAGATTAGTACCTTTTGTATAAGAAAAAGGTGCCTCACCAGGACGTACAGCGAATATATCTACTCGCTTTTCTCCTGCCATTCTAGTACGTCTACCTTTGAAGGGACTTGCTTTCTGTCTCTCCCTTGGACTAATAATATCTCTATCTCTATTAATTCCTAAAGTATATCCTAATGACGTTCTTGGTTTTATTTTATAACTAGGATGTTCTATAAAAGCTGGATCTTGATGTGCCATTATTATCTATGACTAACTTCCAAAAGTAATCTTGTTCCTACAGCTACATCTGCAGGTCCTGGTAAAGCTTGTATAAATTCTGCACCTTCTCTGTTAAACCTATATCTAGCCTGAGCTGGATTTCTATAATTTGGAACATATAAATGCATCGCTAATCTATCTGTTTCATAAATATAAATTTCTGTCCAAGTTTTTAAAGTTTCACGAAAATCTGAAGTTGCTACTGTTCTATCAACGTCACCAGCTATACTTTCAATCCTGTTTCTAGGAATAGTATCGTTGTTAATACTACCAGTCATGTCTGTACGCTTTTCAGCTTCATCACAACGACCTAGTTGCTCAACTATTTTACTTACCCAAAAAGAATCTTGTACATTATTTAATGCCTCTTCAAGTCTTGCTTGGTCACCAGCAGGTATAGAAGTTAAGTTATAACCTAAATGCCAACGTACTTTTGATTGTAAAAAGGTATCAAGCTTCATTCAAACAAGTAAAATTTACCTGTTACTAGTCTACTCTCACTAAGTTTTCTTTAAATATCTCATCCCAATCTATTCTTTTAATACCTCTTAGCTGTTCTAGCTTTGTAAATCTTTCTCCTGAAAGAGTAGTTTGTAAATCTTTTATATCTCTAGCAGTCTTTAAACCTACCCCAGGTAAGGCATCGGCTATTTGTCTAGCACCTGCTGTATTAATATTTATTCTAGTGTCAACAGGGAAAGTTTCTCTGTTAGATACTTTTGCTTCTTTATCTCCACTGGCATTTAATTCTGCTTTTAATCTTTCTTCTGTTTTTATTTTTTCACTGGTAGCTCCTACACAAGGAATTAAATCTTCATCATTTACATATTCAGTCTCATCATTAGCATTGATAACCATAGAAACACCTTCTCCATGCTGAGATATCTTTTCTACTATGCCTCCAGTAATTTTGTGTTGATACAACATAATTTTAAAAAAATCCTTCTTTATTTAGAATAACTCAATAAATTTTTCTTGACAATGAAAAAGCGAGCCATAAAGACTCGCCCTTTCTACTAATTCTAAAAATATGAATTATGAGTCTGTTCCACCTACTTGAGAAGCAAAGTCGATGAAGGATGAAATATCACTCCATGCAACCTCTGCTGCTGGACGTAAGTAGTTAACACGACAAACTAAGTAAGCTGCTTTACCTGCAGTGATGTCATCTGCAGATATAGAAACACCGTCACCATTAACAGAAGTATCTGTAACTGCGTTGACGTTGAACACTTTGAATGTTGTGTCAGCTGTAACCTTGAACATCATGGAGTTAGCTGCGTTAGCTGCAGTAATACCACCACCTGTGACTACTGTCCAGAAAGGTAGTTTTGCTGCTGTAACTGCACCTGTTCCTTGAGCAATAGTTGTACCACTAAATGCTATAGAACTGGTAGCTGCTGCTAAACCATTTTGCTGAGTTGATGGAATACCAAAAGGTGAACCACCATTGTTAGGACCAAGTAGAAGAACTTCTGTGTTAGTTCCAACAAGATCAGCTGTGATAGGAGATGCTGGGAAAGAAGGAAGACCACCTGAAGGATCATCCTGAGCAAGAGCTATAGACGCACCATAAACATATGCTGGTCTAGCTGAGCTTGCTTTCACAACTAAAGATGTACGATCATCTCTAACACGATCACTGACTCTTCTATCAGGAGAAGGTACAGTTATATCGAAGCTTTTGAAACTAGCTTTATCAGCTGATGCATTATTGATTTTTACAAAACCAATTTGCTCGAAAGCTTCAACTCCAGGCCATCCCTTAACACCTTCATGGTTGAAAGATGATAAACGATTAATCTGATTACCTGGTTCTAGGATTGCTCCTGCGTCACTTTTGTAAGTTGCCATTAGTTAATACCTCCTATTACTCTGTAATTGTGAAGGCAGTGGTAATGAAGTCCTTATTCAAGTTTGCAAAACCAGCATAAAGCTGCCATATAAGGATAATGAATCTTGAGAAATCATCATTATTGTTAATTAAAACTTGAGCGTTAGGACCACCAATACCAACACCAATTGCCTGTGGACCAAAGAACAATCCTGCTGGAGTTGTTCTTGAGGATGCACCGCCACCATCTCCAATATCGACCGTAATTGTCTTAGATGGGAAGTTTGTAGATTCAAAGAATCTTACTCCTTCAAACACGAATCCAGAAGGCATAACTGGCTCACCAGCTACGAACTGAGCTTGTCCATACTGTCCACCAGCATAGATTGCTTGGTTAGGAGCCATAGCACCCATTAAAGGTGAACCTTGACCCATTCCTGGATATCTTGCTACTTCACGGAAGCCTTGATCGGCTCTTAGATCTTTCATAAATGAAGGATCTGCTATACAACGATAATATCCGTCTGCGAATACTGGTACGTGACGCTTTCTTAGACTCTTAACTACCTCAAGGAGGTCAGTCTTTACATTGAACTTATATCTCTCAGAAGCAAATTCTGTAGCAGAGTAAGCATTCAATTGTGTAGAGCTAGACTTTGTCTTACCATTTGGATAGTAATAACCACCCTGTGTATCAGATGCAGCACCACGAGATTCAGATTTGAATAGCTCATCAATGAATACTCTGTCTCTCCATCTACGGTAATCGTCTAACAAGGTCAACGAACCAATTGATTGATGGAACATATTTAAGTTTCCAGTATCAAGAAGTAGACGCTGAGCTGTCATTAGGGTTTCTCTAGCAATCTTAAATGTGCTAGGAAGAGTTGTATTATTAGGGTCAGCAGGACCTGTATATTCCCTAAGAGATACAAGTACCTTGTCCTTTACGATAGATCTGCTGTTTGCTGTGCCAATTGTCTGGTCTTGAGTCCTCTCTCTAGAGGTCTTAGTTCCAGGATTGCCAAAGAAACGATAGCGGTCTAACTGAACGGTCTGACCTGGCTGTTTAGTGAAGTCATGTACCACTACTGGCTCGGAAGCCATTTCTACGATATACGCAGGATGTGGTCTGTATAACTCGGCACCAAGCAGCTTCGGAAAATCGTTATCTATAAACATTTTTAGAAGTCAGCTAGGTTTGCTGATAGCGAACACTTAATTGTGTTCTTGAAACTGGAAAATAAATTCCATTAAGTACAATTATACTTACCCTTAATAAACAAGATTATTTAAGTTTTTCCTATCCTATTATATTTTCGTCAGCACGAGTTGTATATCCGTCGAGCATATTACCTAAAGAGTAAGTTGCTGATGGAACGACTCCTATTCTATGCATCGGAGTTACATATCCATCTTCAGGTTGTAAATCAGCTTCACCAGCTCGTGCCATTTCATCTTCAAGATCCATCAAATCCATAGCCATTTCAGCCATTTTTACCGCTTTTTTCGCTTTTTTAGTGTCCATTTATTTCTTACCTTTTCCTGATTCTAATGGAGGCTGACCTACAGGTAACTGCATTAATCCAGCTGCAGGCATGTATTGTGCTAAAAACATGTGCTCTTCACTTCTTATAAAATCTTGATTTCTTTCTGCAGCAACCATATTTTGTGGGGCTAATAAACCATTTGCAGGAAGAGGCGAACCTGGCAAATTTAATTTTAAATATGATGCATCTAAATCAGAAGGCATCTTTGCTGCTTCTACGACTCTCGTATCTCCTTGTCTCATCCTTATTGCTGCATACTCATCTGAGTTTCCAGCTGCTAACTGTGATTGAACATCAGTGCCACCAAAACCTATTAACTGTGGAGAACCTATTGGTCCGCCTGCAGTTCCTATACTTTGTAAAAATTTATCTGCTTTTTCGGAAGTACTGGTTTTTTTGTGTTTCATAATAAAAAATAAAATGGGGTGAAATTTTTAAAATCACCCCTTTTTTTATTACTCCATTACGAGTAATTTATCACGGAATACTTGTGGATTCTGCTGTGCAGCATTTAAGTATCTCCAAGCATTTTGTGGATCTCTATCAGCTGCTCCACCGAAATCCTTCCAGAAATCTTCTGAATTTGCTGGAGCTTGTGGCTGTGGAGGAACAGGCATTTGTGGTCTTGCTGGAGCCTGTGCTTGAGCTTGACTTTGTGCAGCAGCTGGGTTAGGTAGCTGTTGACCTGCAAATGTAGGAGCCTGTGGATATGCAGGAGCTTCATCCTCTACTGGATAAGGTCCATTCTCTCCAAAGAACTCACAAGTGTAATCAGCTAAAACGTCAGGATCTGTAAGAATCTGTTCGTATGCTTTATGCTCAGCTGACATTTCTTGTAAAAGATTTACAGCTTCTTGTAACTGAGTGTTAGTTGTTATTAAAGAATCTTCAATCTGACAAGCATAATCATTAAGAACTGCAGGAGCATCTGCACCAAAATGATTAATTACTTCAAGACTTGCCTCGCTTACCCCGTTGTCTAGGAGCTGCTGCTCTGTTATCTCCTGAGAAGTTTGGGAATAATTGTTGGAGTATGCCTGGCTGTTGTTGCTCGAAGGCATATAAGTCTGCTGACCCCCGTTGCTGTATGGGGTTGTTTGTTGGTATCCGTAATTGGCTTGGTCTGCTGCTGGGTTCGCTGTCGACTGTTGACCCTGGAACGGGAATTGGACTGGTGAACTCAGGAGCCCCACTACCCTGTTGAATGCGTCCTTGTAAGGGTTGTCCGCTTGTGGAGTTGCCTGTGGTGTCTGGGGCTGATACTGTGTAGGGTTGTATTGGATCCCTTGTACCCCCATCTGGGCTTGAGCCACTGGGGCTGGTGCCTGTTGGGGTTGGGAAGGTGCCACCCATTGGGAATTCCCTGAAACCGCTTGCGTTTGAGGAGCCACGTAGCTGCTCTGCTGGGTCGGGGATGCTTGGGGTGCTGATTGGGTCTGCTGAGCGGTAGCGTCCTGCATAAGTTACCTCTTTTTGTAAGCTTTCTAATGTTCGATATAGGAATGGAGTTAAGTCCAACCTGGGGTCAGCTGCCATCGGTAAGTTAGGCTGCTGAGGATGTGGGGTTCGCATTTCCTGATTTATTAAGTCAATAAATGCGGAATATGCCCTTTGTACTTCACCTACCATTCTAAACGGATAACCCGAAAGCATCGCTGCAATTTCGTCATCAGTTTTTGAAGGAAATAAGTACTTCAGTGCTTCTATACTATCAACCCCCAATTCTTGAAGGTTTCTAGTAAAGATGGA
>FUFK010068435.1_pt1 | contig 24701 bp, 29 predicted proteins | sample 1021851 | NCBI WGS metagenome assembly FUFK01 (sample SAMEA51879418, study PRJEB19060) | metagenome | reverse complement strand
ATTAGAAATTTTAAATAAAAGATAAATTAATTAGTTTCTTCTTCGTTTTTATCAGTTGGGATATCAATGCTGATATCTTCTGCTAGGTTATCGGTATCTTCAGTTTGAGTATCAGTATCTTCTGTTTCTTCAATTAGGTCTTTTAATTCATCGTTTTCTTTGGCAGTCTTAGTAGGTGTTGCAACGCTNACTCCCGCTTTTCTTCCTCTTTTAGGTTTTGCTATATTTACAGCTTCAATAGATTTACCACACTCTGGACAGTTAATTACGTCCTGATAAAAATCATAGTATTTGACGCTGCCGCATGGGCATGTTCTCTTGTGACCTAAATCGATTTGCTCTTCTTGCATTGTGGGCAGATTTATACATTATTATTGTAATTTATACAAATTTTTATTATGTTATCGCTCTAATATGGCAGTTCCAAAAAGAAAAACCACACCTTCAAAAAGGAATATGAGGCGCTCTCATCATAGAGCGGGCACTCAACTATTCGCAGAAGACAAAAAATCAGGTGAATTGAGAAGACCCCATCATATTGATCTCAGTACTGGTATGTACAGAGGTAAGCAGATAATTATTAAAAAAACTAAAAAAGATAAAGATGCCGAGGGCCAAGCACCTGTAAATACTGACGAAACAACTAAAACTATTGAAGCACCAGCTGCTTCAAAGTAATTAATCTCTAATTACCTTATATATTGAATTTTCTGAAAAGCTTTGCTGATAGAGCTTTTTTTTAAGTTCACTAGTTTCTAACTTCGATAGTTTCTTTTTTAAAATAAATCGTTTTAAAATATCTAGCTCTAAATCTGGATTTTCAGATACCTTTTTAGAGATATATTCCTCAATTAAGCTTTGTTCAAAACCTTTTTGATAAAGCTTATTTTTAATTTTTTTTATGGAAAACAGTGATTGTTCATAATAATGAAATACAGTTTCAATAAATTGCTTTTCATCTATGATCTTTAAATCATCTAATTTTTGTAAGATATTATCAATAAGTTCTTGTTTAGAGATATTTTCTGGGAAAATGACTTTCTGATAAGTTTTTTTATTTTTGAGTCTTTTTTCTAGAATTTCAGAAATTTTTTTTTTAGTTGCTGGATATTTACCCAAGTATTTTAGTGCTTCATTATATAGGTATTCATCAGCTTTTTTTTTCATAGTTTATATTTTATGAATTATTATTATGAAGTATACAAACAAAGGCGCTTGTAGCTCAGTAGGATAGAGCACCAGATTCCTAATCTGGGGGTCGCAGGTTCGATTCCTGCCAAGCGCGCCAATAACTTTGACATATCAAAAAAAATTTTTATAAATTACTTATGGTAAAAATTTTTTTATTATTAAATCTTTTACTTTTCGCATCTTTCTCAAATGCCCAGCTAATAAAAACAAAAGACCCAAAAGCTTTATGCTCCAACGGTGAACAAGCAACATTTACCTTTTTTGAGGGTAATACAAATAATTGGTTAATGTATATTCAAGGAGGGGGTGTAGCTGCAAACGAAGACCAATATAGATCAAGAAATGACGGATTGAAATCTCCTGCAGTTTCAAATGAAAGAGGTAAATCTTTTATGGTAGAGGACTTTATTAACAACAACTATAACGTCATTTACATTCCTTATTGTAGCAATGACATACATCAAGGCACGCACGTAAACAATATTGATGGAAAAAAAGTTTATTTTCATGGCCGATACATTATCGAGGACATTTTTAATCAGTATGATGAAAAGTTTAAAAAAGCAGATAAATTAATTTTTGCAGGCTATAGTGCTGGGTCCTTGGCTTTGGGTTTAAACGTCGATCTAATTAAAAGATATGAAGATCCTTATATTATTGCTGATAGTTTTTGGTTAGACGCAGAGTCTTTAAATGTTCGCTTAGGATGGAATGATGGACCATGGCCTAAAATTGTAAAGTTTTTATATAATGACAGGGTCGAGCATTGTAAAGACTCTCATTGGGCAAATTGTTTTTCTTCAAGACCATTATTTGAAAGAAATAATTTGAATAATGTTTTTTTTATTTGGAACATAGGNGATCCTTACATGAAAGGTAATTTAGATAAAGTGAGACAATCTATAAATGAAGACGCAACTTTTTATAATGCTGGTTTTTCAATTAACGCTGAAGAAAGAAAGTTAAAAGGAAATATTGAGTGGGGGCATGTTATGACAGCTACTGATTTATATTATAAAGATTTTGAAGGTACCTCATTACAAAAGTTAATTTGGAATTGGATAAACGGATCTGGAAAAACTATTTATATAAACAATTAGTTTTTCTCGTGTAAAAAATCCAAAAGCCTATCTAAATATTTTTCATCAACATTATATGCCTTTTTATAATGTTCAATACAATATGGTTTTGTTGGAATATTTTGACCACCGCAATAGTGAAATCCCTCTTCAAGTGGATCNCCNATNGGCCATTGACATGATTTGAAGTTTCCGGTCCCAACAATACTCTTTTTAAAACTGAATTTTTCTCTTCTTCGAACTGGCTCTTTTCTTACAGTATTTTGGGAAGATGAATTACTGGTTTCCCTATACATGGTCACTGATGAAAATTGTTGATTTTGAGTTGATTTTTTTCTGGAGTTTTGACGTCTTTCTAGGCCCAATCTAAAAGCCTTACCAATAACGGCATTTTTCGTAAATCCAAGCTGCACGCCAATCTGGCTAGTAGCAACCCCTTCATTCCAAAGTTTTTTAAGATCTTCTANTTTTTGGTTATTCCAAGACATTTTTTATATACCTACTCTATTTAGTTCCTTATATGGGTAGTTTTATACTATATATAGTAGTAGTAATCTAGCCTAAAATGATTAAAAAAATGTGAATAAATATGAAATCTCTTAAAAATTTGAACTTTGAAAAAATCCGAAANGTAGGGATTAGAGTCGATTTCAATGTTCCTATCNATAAAANTTTTAGAATTACAGACAANACAAGATTAGATAGATCNAAGGAGACGATCNATTTTATTAAAAATAAACAATGTAATATTTTTCTTATTTCACATTTTGGAAGACCAAAAGAAAATTTTGATGAGAAGTATTCTTTCTCAAAATTAATTGATCAGTTTGAGGATATATTGGAGTTAAAATTAAATTTTATTAGTTATGATACTTTTTTAGATAGTGGCCTTGATGAAATAGATGTTGATAAGCCAACTATAAGCCTTTTAGAGAATATAAGATTTTTTGAGGGAGAAATAAAAAATGATTTAAATTTTAGNAANTCTATTACAGATAAATTAGATTTATATGTTAATGAGGCTTTTTCTGCTTCTCACCGATTTCACTCATCAGTTAATCAAATGGCTAAAAACATATTGTCAGCACCTGGATTTAATTTTGAAAGAGAAATTTTAGCAATAGATAATATAAAAAAATCTCCAAAGAAAAAATTAGCGATCATTGGCGGATCAAAAGTTTCAACTAAAATAAAAACACTTCTATCTTTAACATCTTCTTGCTCAAATATTTTTATTGGAGGGGCAATGGCTAATAATTTTTTTAAATATAATAGTATAAATGTAAGCAATTCTTTAATTGAAGAGGGCACAGAAAGTATGATTGAAATGATTTACAATTCTGCAAAATCAACAAATTGTAAAATTCATCTTCCATCAGATGTTATACTTGACTCAAATGAAAATAAATTAATAGATGAGCTTCCTACAAGCTCTGATTTTAAAATCCTAGATATATCAGTTTCTTCACACNCAGTTTTAGAAAAACTGATAGGTAACAGTGATATCGTTTTGTGGAATGGACCAATGGGAATGATCGAAGACAATAAATTTTCAAAGGGATCAGTAAATTTAGCACATCTCCTTGCAAAATCTCAAGCAGATGTTGTCATAGGNGGTGGAGACACAATTTTAGCAATCAACATGGCTGAGGAAAAATTTGAAAATTTTTATTTTGTTTCAACAGCTGGCGGTGCTTTTCTTGAGGCGCTCGAGAACAAAGATCTTCCTGGAATTCAAGCCCTTATGGCTGATTAATAAAATGTTTTTTTAGCAATGGAATTTGAATTATTGTAAACACAATAGTAATTCCCATTATTCCAAATACTTTAAAATTTACCCAAACATCAGTTGTTTGAGTCCGCCAAACTATTTCATTTAAAACAGCTAAAAGAATAAAAAAGCTTGACCACATTTTATTCATTAATCCCCAACCCTCATCAGTCAATTTTAATGATGAGTTTAATAATAACTTTAAAACAGGTTTATTAATTAACGTACTTCCAATCAAAACTGCAGCAAAAAGAGCATTTATAATTGTTGGTTTCATTTTAAAAAATATCTCATTTTTTAGAAAAATACTTAAACCACCAAAAACAACTAAGATAATTGTACTTACTAACATCATTGTTGAAATTTTTCTTTCTTTGAAATAGATGGCTATAAGGGAAATAAATGTTGCAACTATTACAGCAGCAATACTTAAATAGAGATCTTTATCTGATTTATAATAGACTGCGAAAAAAACAATTAAGGGAAAAAATTCAAAAAGTTGTTTCATTTTATAATAGTCTATCTAAATATCCTTCAAATTGAAACTCTCTTAAGTCATTCATGCCTTCGCCATATCCTTCAAATACTACAGGAATATCAAAATCATTTATTATTGTTAGAAGAGCTCCATACTTGGCATTAGAATCTACCTTATTTAAAATAATACCATCTAAAGTGATATATTCTTGAAAACCTTCTATTATATGTTTTGATGCAAGGCCAGTATTAGCATCTAATGTCAAAAAAGCNCTTATTAAATTAAATTGATCAGATTTTTTTGAAACTATATCTGAGATTTTTTTTAGCTCAGCCATTAAGTTTTTGTTGTTATGCTGTCTCCCAGATGTATCAACAATAATAACATCACTCTCTTTCAGATTATCAATACCTTGAAAAATAACAGCAGATGGATCTTCCATATTATTACCCTTATGAATGGGCACTTCAAATTGATTTGTGAAATGTTCAAGTTGATCGATTGCGGCAGCCCTAAATGTATCTGCTGCAATTACNNCAGGNTTTAAGCCNTTNTTTTGAATNAGATTTATAAATTTACCTATNAATGTTGTTTTTCCCGAGCCGTTATTTCCAGCAATAATATATAAGCTTTTATTTTGAGGAGAAAAACCACCAAATTTTTTTTCTTTGAATTTTGTAAGCAGTTCATCTTTAATAACTTTTTTAATATCCTCTTCTTGTGATTTATTTTCTTTTATTTTTGAAATAATTAAATCTGCAAATTTTGGTTCTACACCATTATCAAACAAAAGATCCTCTATCTCATCTATATTTAAATTCTTTTGAAAGATTTTTTTTAAAAAAAACATTAAACCCTNATAACTTCTCCAACGGGTACACCTACTAAGGGTACTTTATGTTTGATATAATTTTGATCATATCCAATAGCTAATCCTGAATTTAACTCTTCAATAAGGATCTCCCTTGGTAATGAAAGTTTGGANTTTACTTTNTTTAAAATTAATTCACCNAGATCNCTTAAANTTTTTGCTCTNTTTTTAATNATTNNTTTAGAAACCTGNGGCATCCTTGATGCAGGAGTATTGTTTTTNGGAGAAAAAGGAAATATGTGNAGGTGAGAAATTTCNTTGTCTCTNAANAGTTTGTATGTATTTNCAAACATNGNATCTGTTTCTGTAGGAAATCCNGCAATNATATCNGCACCAAATGAAATATCTTTTCTAATTTTTTTACAACGATCAACAAATTGAAATACATCTTTCGAATTATGTCTTCTTTTCATTCTTTTCAGTATCATGTCATCACCAGACTGTATACTAAGGTGAAGATGCGGCATTACTCTTTGATCTTTTAGNACTTCATTAAAATTTTCATCAACTTCAACACAGTCTATTGAGGAGAGTCGAAGACGTTGTAATTTAGTTTTATCTAAAATATCTAAAATTAAATTGCTCATGTTATATTTGTGATCAAAATCGCTCCCATAATCTGATATATCAACACCTGTTAAAACAATTTCTTTGACACCATTTTCTACAACTCTTTCCACCTCATCAATTAAGTAAAAAGGATCAAAACTCCTATTATTACCTCTACCAAAAGGAATAATACAAAATGTGCACCTATGATTGCATCCTTGTTGAATTACAAGGCTTTCTCTGATGTTAAGGTTTTTATTATCTAAAGATGGGCGGATATCTTGAGGAGAGTCAAATATGTCTTCTTTGAAATCTACTTCGAGTTCTTCATCAAGTAAAGATGTCCAAGTTTCTGATTTCAGTTTACTTATATTATCAATAACTTTATCGACCTCAGTCATTGAAGAATACTTATCTGGAGATATTTGTGCAGCACAACCTGTCATTACAATTTTTTTATCGGGATATTCTTTTTTAATTTTTCTAATAGTTTGTCTTACCTGCCTCTCAGTCTCATTTGTGACNGCACAAGAGTTTATAACAACCATATTTTCATTATTATTTGCTAATAATTCTTCAATTTTTTTTCCTTCAAAGTTATTTAGTCGACATCCAAAATTAACAACTTTAGACATTTAAATATTAATTGATGATTGATAAACTAACTCTGCAGGGCCTTGAAGGAATACCATCTTGTCCTTGATTTCTGTTTTTAATACTGATCGTTCAGTAACCACTTCGATTTTAGAGGACACAAAGTCATTATGATTTAAAACAAAAGCAGTAGCACAAGTTCCTGAACCACATGCTAGTGTATGTCCGCCACCTCTCTCCCAAAATAATACTTTCACTTTAGATTTTTTTAATACCTCTACAAAAGTAATATTAGCTTGATCAGGAAATAATTTATTTTTTACAAGTAAAGGCCCTAACATATTTAATTTAATTAGCTTTAAATTCTTTACTAATACTACACAATGAGGGTTTCCAATATTTGCCCCCATTATTTTTATTAACCCAGGTATCTTTATTCTTTTAATTTGAATACTTTGAGAGTCAATTTTTTTTGATAAAGGAATTTTTTTCCAATCTAAAGTTACTTCCCCAACATTGATTTTGTATTCCTTTTGAGTTTTCTTACCAAAATGTAAAAATTTATGAGTTTTAATGACTGCCTTTTTAACTTTTTTTACTTCAACTAAAAATTTGTAGGCACATCGCAATCCATTCCCACAATTTTTCCCAAGTGAGCCATCTGAGTTATAAAATGTAACTTGATAATATGAACTGATTTTTTTTAATAGAATTAATTGATCGCAACCTACCCCAAAACGCCTGTCGCAAAGTCTTTTAATAACCTTTTTTGACTTTCTAATGAAATCAACGTTTTTATCCACAATAATAAAGTCATTTCCTGCTCCTTGAGCTTTCATAAAAGGTATTTTCATAGACCAGCTATAGTGATATAAATTCCNCACTAAATAAAGNAAAAATTAGTCGGCCGATGAGTATCATTCGCCGATTTTTTTTATTTTTTAAATGTTAGAAAATATAACAAATAAGATAACTGGAATTTTTCAAGGTCTCTCAAATAAAGGTGCTATCACTGAAAAAGATTTAGAGACAACCNTGCGAGAGGTTAGAGTTGCTNTGTTAGAGGCAGATGTCTCTCTTAAAGTATCTAAAGATCTTATTAAAAAAATCCAAGAAAAAGCACTTGGCCAAAAAGTAATTGAAAACGTCCAGCCAGGACAACAAATAATTAAAATAGTAAGTGATGAACTAACAGAAATACTTGGTGTTCAAAGTAGCGAGCTAAACTTTAAAAATAAACCNTCAACTTTTTTAATGTGTGGTCTGCAGGGTGCAGGTAAAACAACATCAATTGCAAAACTTGCTCATTACTGTCAAAATTCTCTTAATAAATCTGTAGCACTTGTGTCAACAGATTTAAGAAGACCAGCCGCTATAGACCAACTTCGTATTTTATCTCAAAAAAATAATATTCAGTTTATTGAGCCAATAAATGAAAATATAAAAGATATTGTCAATAATGCTCTTGAACAAAGTAAAAAACTTTTATCGGATGTTTTAATTATAGATACCTCAGGTCGAATTAGTACAGATGAGGAATTACTTTTAGAACTTAAAACAATTCATGATCTAGCAAAACCACAAGAGAATTTACTTGTTTTAGACTCAATGATGGGTCAACAAGCCCTAAGCGTTGTAGAGTCTTTTAACTCCACAGCACCACTTACTGGATTTATATTAACAAGATTAGACGCAGACCCAAGAGGAGGAGTTGCACTTTCAGCAAAATATCAAACAGGTTTGCCAATTCGTTTCTTTGGATCAGGAGAAAATATTGAAGATTTTGAAGTTTTTCACCCAGAGAGAATAGCTTCTAGAATTCTTGGTATGGGAGATGTTGTTTCATTAGTTGAAAAAGCACAAAAAGATTTTGATCAAAAAGAAATGGAAAATCTCCAATCTCAGATGATGAGTGGGAAATTCAATATGAATGATCTTTTAAAACAGTTTACTCAAATGAAAAAAATGGGCGGAATGTCTGGACTAATGTCACACATGCCAGGTGTCAGCAAAATTAAAAATATGATGGAGAGTGGAGATTTTGACGAAAAAGTTATTGATCATCAAATAGCAATTATTTGCTCAATGACAAGAGAAGAAAGAGTTGATCCTGATTTACTAAAAGCTTCAAGAAAAAGAAGAATAGCAACAGGGTCTGGTAGACAGGTACACGAGGTCAACAGGCTTTTAAAACAATTTGAGCAAACTAAAAAACTTATGAAACAAGCTCAAAAACCAGGTTTTGCAAATAAAATAAAAAGTTTATTAGGCGGAAACCAAATGCCAACGATTGAATAAATACAGAAGGGAGAAATCATGGCGACAAAAATAAGACTAGCAAGAGGAGGTTCAAAAAAAAGACCTTTCTATAGAATTGTNGTTGCAGATGAGAGAGCACCAAGAGACGGTAANTTCATTGAAAAAATTGGCAACTTCAATCCAATGGTTCCCAAGGATCACAAGGAAAGAGTAATGCTTAGCAAAGAAAGAGCTGAACATTGGCTTAAGGTTGGGGCCCTGCCAACAGAAAGAGTTCAAAAAATTCTCTCTGAATTAGGAATGATGGAAGCTCCAAAAATAACTGAGAAAACAAAAAAGCATTTACCAAAGGCAAAGGCTCAAGAAAGAGTTAAAGCGAAAGAAGAAGCAGCATCAAAAGCTGCTGAAGATGCAAAAGCTACTGAAGAAGCAGCTAAAGCAGAGGATGAAAAACCTACTGAGGAGGTAGCTACCACAGAAGAGCAACCGCCTGTTGAAGAAGCAGCAGCTGAAAAACCAGCTGAAGAGGTAAAGACAGAGGAGACTTCTGAGCCGGAGGAAAAGAAAGAAGAAGCTCCTGCAAAAGAAGAGCCTAAAGAGGAAGAGGGTTCAACTGAGGTTTCAGAGGATAAACCCGAAACTAAAGAGTAATTACTTGTGACTCCCTTTGAGAAGCGTTTCATACAAGTTGGTGTAATTGGCAGACCTAAAGGAACTAAGGGTCTGCTAAGGTTTCACAGTTATTTAAATGATGATCGTGATGTAAATCAATTTAAAAGATTTTATTTAGATAATGAAAAAACTGTTAACTTAAAACTAGTATCTTTTGATAAAAAAAGCCCACTTATAACAATCGACGAAATAAATAATAGAACAGACATTGAAAAGTTTGTTAATAAAAAAATTTTTTTAAAAAAAGAACAACTATCACCAGTAAAAGGAAATGAATATTATTTCCACGATTTAGAGGGCCTTGAGGTATTTGATAATAAAGACCAGAGAGTTGGAGAAGTTGCTTCAGTTGTAAATTTTGGTGCAGGGGATTTATTGGAAATATATTTTATTAAAAGTAAAAAAAAGGAATTTTTCAGATTTACTGAACAAAACTTTCCATTTGTAAATATTAAAGAAAAAAAAATTATAATTAAAAATTAATGTTAAAATTCAATATCCTTACTTTATTTCCAGAAGTTTTTCCTGGAATTTTACAACATGGCTTGTTGGGCAAAGCTCTGTCAAAAAATCATTTCGAAATCAATACTATCAACATAAGAGATTACAGTGATTTATCTGCGAACTCTGTTGATGATAAACCATTTAGTGGTGGCGCAGGTATGGTATTAAGACCTGATATAATTTCAAAATCTATCGAAGCAAACTTTAATAAAAATGAATTAGATAGCTGTATTAAAATATGTTTTTCTGCCAAAGGTAAAAAACTCACTCAAAAAAAATTAACTAATTATAATTTAAATAAAGATTTTATTTTACTAAATGGTAGATATGAGGGCATTGACCAAAGAGTAATTGATTATTATGAATTTCAAGAAATTTCTGTGAGCGATGTCATATTAAACGGAGGAGAGATAGCATCATTATTATTTATTGAGGCGTTAATGAGACTCCAACCTGGTGTTCTTGGAAATAATGATACCCACACTATTGAGTCATTTCAAAATGGACTAGTTGAACATGATCAATTCACTAGACCAAACCCATGGATAACCCCTGATCATTCAGAAATAGAAGTACCTTCTATACTCGTGAGTGGTAAACATGCTGATATAGATCTTTGGAAACACCAAAATTCGTTGGAAAATACTGAAAAAAATAGACCAGATTTATTTAAAAACTATTTAAAAAAAAACAAAAATGAGTAGAATATGCCGCTCTGATACCACCCATATATTAATATTGGATGGAGCACACAATGAATGAAATTATTAAAAATTACGAACAATCACAAATTCAGCAGATTTTAAAAAGTTCAAAGGTTTCAGACTTCGCGCCAGGTGACACTGTCAAAGTTAACGTTAAGATTAAAGAAGGAAATAAAGAGAGAGTGCAAGCATTTCAAGGTGTCTGTATTGGTAAAAAAAATAACGGTCTTAATTCTTCATTTACTGTTAGAAAAATTTCTAGTGGTGAAGGTGTTGAAAGGGTTTTTCCATTATACAGTAATGTTATCGACTCAATCGAACGTGTAAAAGTTGGTGATGTAAGAAGAGCTAAATTATATTATCTAAGAGGTTTGTCTGGTAAAAAAGCAAGAATTGCAGAAAGAACTGACGGTCGATCATATGATGATAACCAATTTGTATCCACAATCGAAGATGCTGAAGAAATTTCAGAGGTTAGTACTGAAGAAAATAAATCAGATACACCTGTAACTGACGAAACACCAAAGGAAGAAGCTAAAGAGACCAAAACAGAGGAAACTTCATCTCAAGAAGCCCCTAAGTCTGAAGACAACTCTAAAGAAGAAATTAAAGAAACTAAATCAGAGGAATCATCACCACAAGAAGAACCCAAAGTTGAAGATGAGCCAAAAGAGGAAAAGCCTGTAGAGAAAAAAATAGAAGAGGCAGAAACTAAAAGCTAAAAGTATTATCTTGAGCAACCAAGGCCCAAAAACACTTTTTGATAAAATCTGGTCTGAGCATCTTGTCGGTCAAAGAGAAGATGGGACTAATCTTTTATATATTGATCGTCATTTAGTTCATGAAGTAACTAGCCCTCAAGCTTTCGAAGGATTAAAACTATCCAATCGTCCCGTTCATAGACCAGAGGCTACGATAGCTGTCGCAGACCATAATGTTCCTACTATAAATAGACAAAATATTGAGGACCCACAAAGTAAAATTCAAGTCGAAACTTTAGCAAAAAACACTAAAGAGCATGGAATTCAATATTTTGATTTAATGGACCAAAGACAAGGTATTGTTCATATCATTGGTCCTGAGCAGGGAATTACCCAACCGGGCATGACAATTGTCTGTGGAGACAGTCACACCTCTACCCATGGAGCTTTCGGAGCTCTCGCTTTTGGTATCGGAACAAGTGAAGTTGAGCATGTTCTGGCTACGCAAACAATTGTTCAAAATCCTGCAAAAAATATGAGAATTTCGGTCAATGGTGAACTTCCTTTTGGAGTAAATTCTAAAGATTTAATCTTGTACATAATTGGAAAAATTGGAACAGCTGGGGGAACTGGTCATGTAATTGAGTATGCTGGTTCATCTATCATGGGCCTTTCTATGGAAGGCAGAATGACTATTTGTAATATGAGCATTGAAGCTGGTGCTCGCGCTGGATTAATTAGCCCAGATCAAACAACTTTTAATTATATAAAAGGTAGACCTTATGCCCCTGGAACTGAACACTGGGATCAAGCAGTAGAATACTGGTCATCTCTTCCCTCAGATAATGATGCAAATTACGATCATGAAATAGTTATAGATAGTTCAGAAATTGACCCAATGGTGACATGGGGAACTAGCCCTGAGGATGTTGTGTCAGTGAAAGGCACGGTGCCAAATCCAAGTAGTGCTAAAACAGAAAATAAAAAGAAAAGTATTGAAAGATCACTTGAGTATATGGGTCTTAAGCCCGGAACAAAAATTACAGACATAAAATTAGATAAAATATTTATTGGCTCTTGCACAAATGGTCGAATTGAGGATTTAAGAAAAGTTGCATCTATTGTTAAGGACAAAAAGATTGCTTCACACGTTCAAGCAATGATAGTACCAGGATCAGGCTTAGTTAAAAAACAAGCAGAAGAAGAAGGAATTGATATAATTTTAAAAGATGCTGGCTTCGAATGGAGAGAGGCTGGATGTTCAATGTGCCTTGGTATGAATCCCGATCAATTAAAACCAGGTGAAAGGTGCGCATCAACTTCTAATAGAAATTTTGAAGGTAGACAAGGCCGAGGTGGTAGAACTCATTTAATGAGTCCTGAGCTTGCTGCGGCATCTGCTATTACTGGAAACATTTCAGATATAAGAGATTTTACATAAAATGGATAAGTTTCATTCTTTAAAAGGTATCGCAGCTCCTTTACCAATTGTTAATATCGATACTGATATGATCATCCCAAAGCAATTTCTCAAAACAATTAAAAGAACTGGTCTTGGTGTAAGTTTGTTTTATGAGATGAGATATGATAACGATGGAAACCTCATTAAAGATTTTGTTTTGAATACATCTCCTTTTGATCAGTCAAAAATTTTGGTTGCTGGTGATAATTTTGGTTGTGGATCAAGTAGAGAACACGCCCCTTGGTCTCTTAAAGATTTTGGAATAAGAAGCGTAATTTCAACAAGTTTTGCAGATATTTTCTATAATAATTGCTTTCAAAATGGAATTTTACCGATAGTTGTCAGCCCTGAAAACCTCGATCAATTAATGACAGCAGCTAAAAATCAAATTGAGTTCACTATCGACCTTCCGGAGCAAATCATTAAAGCTGGCAATCATTCAATCAATTTTGAAATTGAAGAATTCAGAAAAGAAAGACTTTTGCAGGGATTAGACGATATAGGCATTACCCTTGGTTACCAAGACAAAATTAATGCATACGAAGAGGATAAAAAAAATAAAAAACCTTGGTTATTTAAAAAAAATTAAATGAGTTCTAAAATTTTAGTTTTACCTGGAGATGGCATAGGTGTGGAAGTTGCAGATCAAGCCATAAGAGTAATTGAAAAATTAAATGAGCAAGGTCTTAATGCAAGTTATGAAAAAGATTTAGTTGGAGGCGCTTCATATGATGTTAATGGCGAACCTTTAACTAACTCTGTTTTAGAGAAAGCAAAAAATTCAGATGCTATATTATTGGGAGCAGTTGGTGGATCAAAGTGGGATGACGTTGAAAGATCAAAAAGACCAGAAGCTGGGCTTTTAGGTTTGAGGAAAGAATTAGAACTTTTTGCAAATCTGAGACCTGCATTAGTTTTTGATGCTCTTGTTTCAGCTTCAACTTTAAAAAATGAAGTGGTAAACAATTTAGATATTATGATTGTAAGAGAATTGACTGGTGGAGTATATTTTGGTCAACCTCGAGGAATTGAAGACACACCAAATGGTAAGAAAGCGATCGACACACAAATTTATTACGATTACGAAATAGATAGAATTGCCAGAGTTGCTTTTGATTTAGCCAGAAAAAGAAATAATAAAGTAACATCTGTTGANAAAGCTAACGTTATGGAAACAGGTGTACTCTGGAGAGAGATTGTGAAAGAAACTCATAAAGATTTTTCAGATATTACACTAGAAAATATGTTAGCAGATAATTGTGCCATGCAACTTGTCAGAAACCCAAAACAATTTGATGTAATAGTTACAGATAACCTCTTTGGAGATCTGCTGAGTGATTGTGCTGCTATGCTCACTGGTTCGCTTGGAATGTTACCATCGGCATCATTAGGAGAAGAAAAAAATGGCAAAAGACATGGACTTTTTGAGCCCGTTCATGGAAGTGCCCCTGATATTGCAGGTCAAGATAAAGCAAATCCAATCGCTACCATTTTAAGTTTGTCTATGATGTTAAAATATAACCTCAATAAACCAGAGTTATCTAACAAAGTAGAAAGTGCTGTCCAAAAAATTCTTTCTGAGGGTTACAGAACTGGAGACATTTACACAAATGAAGACCAAACTCTTGTTTCCTGTTCTAAAATGGGCGATTTAATAATTGAGAGAATTTAAGTTGGCTTCTTCTAAAAAACCTAAAATTGCTGTTGTCGGAGCAACTGGAAATGTCGGTAGAGAGGTTTTAGATATTATTGATGAAAAAGAAATTCAATATTCTGATTTAATCGCTTTAGCTTCTTCTCGTTCTAAAGGAAGCACAATTGATTACGGAGAAAACAAGTCTGTTGTAGTAGCAGACTTAGCTGAATATGATTTTTCTGATACTGACATAGCTATTTTTTCACCAGGTGCGAAAGTTTCAAGTGAGTTTGCTCCTAAAGCTGCTAAGCAAGGTTGTATAGTAATTGACAATACCTCTCATTTTCGAACAGATCCAGATGTCCCATTAGTAGTCGCTGAGGTCAATCCTGAGGCGCTAAAAGACTTTAGAAAAAAAAATATCATTTCTAATCCTAATTGTTCAACTATGGGGATGCTAGTTGCGGTTAAACCTTTGCATGATCATTTCAAAGTTAAAAGAATTGTTGTTTCAACTTATCAATCAGTATCTGGTGCAGGTAAAGAAGCTGCAGATGAATTATTTAATCAAACTAAATCAATCTATGCAAATGAAGCAGTAGTGAAGGAAAAATTTACTAAACAAATTGCTTTTAATGTTATCCCGCATATAGATGTTTTCTTAGAGGACGGTCAAACCAAAGAAGAGTGGAAAATGTACAATGAAACAAAAAAAATTCTTGATCAAAACATTGAACTAACTGCAACTTGTGTTCGAGTACCAGTATTTATATCTCATTCACTAGCTGTAAACATCGAGTTTGAAAAGCCTTATGATGAGGACCAAATAAGAGAAATTTTTAAGAAATCCCCTGGTCTAAAAATGATTGATTACCGTGCTGATGAGGGGTACGTAACTCCGATTGAATCTGCAGGTTTAGACCCTGTCTACGTTAGCAGAATTAGAAGAGACCCTACTATTCCAAATGGTCTTAATTTCTGGTGCGTGTCTGACAATTTAAGAAAGGGAGCTGCTTTAAACACTGTACAAATAGCAGAAATCTTGATCAAAGATTATTTAAGCTCTTAGCTTTAAATCTTTTTTTTCTTTTTTNAGAACGTATTTTATTTTTTAGCAAAATATCATAAATATCATTCGTAACATTTTCTAGTATTTCTCTTGTTGTATTTTTTTTATAGATATAGTGAGCATATAAAGCTGTAGATTGGTCGCCAGCTCCATGAAATCTTTCTTTAAAATTTATGTAAGGTGTTTCTATGACAAAAATTTCTCTTTTATTACAAATAATATTTAATATTTTTTTATTTTTTGGAATGCTTCTTATTAATACTTGACTATTAAACTTCCTCGTAAACGATTTGAGGTCAGTTATGATCTCGCTAATACTATAGTTTTTTACATCTTTATTATTTAAGTATGACCACTCAAAAAAATTTGCTGATATATATTTAACTTTTGTTATTACTTTTTTAAAAAAATTTGCAACGTCTTTTTCTACATATAGACCTATTCCTATATCTCCCATTACAGGGTCTAAAACAATTCTATTTTGCACATTAATAATTTTACCAATCGATTTTGAAATCTTTGAGTTGGGTGTGTAGCCAATAATTGTTAAATCATTTAAGCTTAATTTATATGTTTTCCTGACTTTATTAAAAATTACCCATGGATTTAAACTGTTGTTACTGATTTGAAGTGTGCCCTTTACAGCTTTATGAGATGTTAAAATTACAGTCGGTATCTCATAAATGTTATAACCTTTGTCACTTAAGATTGATCGAGCGGCATGATTTCCTACTTTATCATTTAAGACAGTAGACTGAATACTAACTATATTCCTCATATTTTTGTATCTATTTCTTCAAAGGTTGTCATTGTTTCCACAATAATATAAAAAATACGCATTAAGAATTTTAATTAAAGGAAATAAATATGACTTTTGAATTACCAAGCTTACCTTATGCAAATGATGCTTTAGCTCCATATATGTCATCAGAAACTCTTGATTTCCATCATGGCAAACATCATCAAACATATGTAACAAATTTAAATAATCTTGTTAAAGACACTGATATGAAAGACTCTTCTCTTGAGGAAATAGTTGTAAAATCAAGTAAAGACTCATCGATGGCAGGAATTTTTAATAATGCAGGTCAACATTGGAACCATATTTTATTTTGGCAATGTATGAAACCCAATGGGGGAGGCTCTATGCCGTCCGAATTGGAGAGTAGAATTACATCAGACCTAGGAGGGATTGATCAATTCAAAGAAGCTTTTATTCAGGCAGGAACAACTCAATTTGGTTCTGGATGGGCTTGGCTTGCCATCGATAATGGTAAATTAGTGGTCACAAAGTCACCTAATGCTTCTAATCCTCTAGTTGATGGAATGAAGCCAATACTNGGATGTGACGTATGGGAACACTCTTATTATATAGATTATAGAAACAAACGACCTGATTATTTAAAAGCTTTTTTAGATAGTTTAGTCAACTGGGAATTTGTTGCTTCTCAATTAGATTAAATATTAGGGCTGCTTATAAAAAAGCAGCCCTATTTTTTTATTTAAGCTGATAAAAGTTTAGAATTCGTATTAACTTTTATTTTTCTNGGTTTTTGGTGTTCAGGTATTTCTCTTTCAAGATTTATACTTAACAGACCATTATTTAAATCAGCCTCTATAACTTTTACAGTATCAGCTAACTCAAACTTTCTCTCAAAATTTCTGTTGGCAATTCCTCGATAAAGATATTCTGATTTATTCATAGTTTTATCATCACCCATTTCACCTTTAACAGTCAAAAGATTACCCTCTTGGGATATATCTATTTGGTCCTCACCAAAACCGGCGATAGCCATGGTAATTTGGTAAATATTTTTGTCATGTTTGACGATATTATAAGGTGGATAAGAAGCACCTTTATTGTTCGTAGAAAAGACGGTATCAAAAAGTTTATCAAACTCATCGAAACCAACTGATGATCTCCATAGAGGAGATAAGTCAAATGTAGTCATAATTAACCTCCTTAAGCGTTAATTGTTAATTGCAGTTTTTAAACCTGCGTTAATAAAGAAATTCCAAATGGCAATTTCTCTTACTATTAATTTGGGATTTCAATTTTGAATTTCAAGACTTTCAAATTGACTGTTGGATCATTTTTTTAGATGATAGGCTCCTTTAATGTATTCAATTGTTGCAAATAAGCCCGGTGATACAAGCGTTCTTCAAAGGAAAAGTATTGAGCTCACTGAACTTAAATCGAATGAAATTTTGATTAAAAATAGAGCAATTGGAGTAAATTTCATCGATATTTATTTTAGAGCAGGATTATATCCTTGGCCTGTTGACAAAGATCTTGTTTTAGGCTCCGAAGGTGCAGGCGAGGTTGAAGCTATAGGCCCTAATGTTACAAAGTTTAAAATAGGGGATCGCGTAGCATATGCGCAACCTAATAATGCATACGCAACACATAGAATGATATCAGAGGATCTCGTAGTTTCTATCCCAGATAGCATATCTTTCGATCAAGCAGCCGCATCAATTCTTAAAGGACTAACAGTAAAGTATCTTGTTTGTGACAGTTATAACTTACAAAGTAATCATGAGGTATTATTTCATGCTGCGGCTGGAGGCGTAGGATTGATCGCAGGCCAATGGATAAAAGACATTGGTGCAAAATTAATAGGCACAGCTGGTAATTCAGATAAATGTGAGTTAGCAAAGCAAAGAGGCTTTGACGAGGTTATAAATTACTCTGAAAAAAATTTTTTAGATGAAGTATTAAAAATCACAAATAACAAAGGCCTTGACGTGGTTTATGACAGTGTTGGTAAAGATACAATGTTTCAATCATTTAAATGTTTAAAAAAACATGGGATGTTAGTTAGCTTTGGTCAATCATCTGGACCATATAAAGACATTCAAATGACAGATCTAGCATTTGGTTCTTTTTATTTAACTCGACCTACACTATTCCATTTTTACGCTAATAGAGAGTGGCTTGAAATTGCAAGCCATAAATTATTTGAGATGATTGTAAAAGATAAAATTAAATTGGATAAAATTACAAAATATGATCTTGATAATGTTGCTGACGCTCACACAGATATGGAAAATAGAAAGACTTCGGGATCTATTGTCCTAAAGATTTAACTTCACTAAATACTTCTTTAAGAGTTTTCTCTAGAGTATCAAATATTATACCCATCTCCTCCTCNGATGTAATAAAAGGGGGACATAACACAATTGATGGNCCAAGAGGTCTACATATCAAACCATTTTCAATACACTTATTAGCAACACGCTCGCCAATGGATATCGAACCATCGAAGGGTAGTTTATTTTTTTTATCTTGAACCATCTCTAAAGCACCCATAAGTCCAATGCCGCGAGACTCACCTATAAACTCTAAATCTTCAAAGTTCTTTAAACCACCCATAAAAATTGGCTCAAGGTGTCTAACATTTTCAATCATTTTCTCATTAATGATAATATCAATTGCTTCTAGTGCTAGGGCACAACCTACAGGGTGTCCACCGGCTGTGAAGCCATGAAAAAATTCCTCTGCCTCATAAGAAGCCTCCATCATTTCTTTTGTCATTTTTTCTCCCAAAATAACTGCACCAAGTGGAAAAAAACCTGATGTTATACATTTAGAGGCAATAATAATATCGGGATCAATATTGTATGTTTGAGATCCCCATAAGTTACCAGTTCTACCAAAACCACAAATTACCTCATCAGCAATAAATGGAATATTGTATTTTTTTAAAATTTTTTGAACTATCTCAAAATATCCTTTTGAAGGAGGTATCACACCACCTGCCCCCATAACAGGTTCTGCAAAAAAACCTGCAATGGTATCAGGTCCCTCTCTTAAAATTAAATTTTCTAAATCTTCACCCATTCTTTTGGTAAACATTTCCTCACTCTCTTTTTCTAAGCCATATTTCCAATAATGAGGACAAGCTGAATGTAAAAAACCATCTAAGGGTAATCCAAATTCACTATTGTATGGTTTTCCTGTCATCGAAGCAGAAACAGCCGTTACACCATGATATGAATTTATTCGAGTAATTATTTTCCTTCGATTGGGATGCCCTTTTCTTTTATTAATAAACCATAATAATTTTACAGTAGTGTCATTAGCTTCAGATCCTGAGTTTGTAAAAAAAACTTTACCATCCGTGAAAGGAGATATTTCAATTAATTTATCTGCAAGTTCTACAGCTGGTTCAGATATTCTTCCAAAAAAGGCGTGGTAACCAGAAAATTTTTCATATTGTTTTTTTGCTGTTTCAACCATTCTGGGATGATCGAAACCAACCACAGAATTCCATAATCCTGAATTGGCATCTAAATATTTTTTTCCATCTTGATCGTAAACATATATTCCTTTCGCTTGGTTTAAAACAATAGGACCAAGTACATTTAAATTTTTAAGATCGGTAAAACCATGTAAAACTTTATCTGTATTAATCATTTAATCTACAACCTCATATAAACTTTCTAAAATTGGAATATTTCTAAATGGAATATCCACTAATCCTGTATCAGCAAGAAAATATCCAATAAAAAAGAAGAGTATCATGAAAATTAACTTCAACATCTTTAAAAAAGGATAATATAGAAATCAAAAAAGGGTTAGAACAATTTGTCCTAACCCTTTAAGAAAGAAGTGGCCCACTAAGAAAAAAGCCGCTTCTATAAGGCTGTAAAAAGAGATTAATCTCTTATTTTTGATTATAATTACGGGTAAAAATAACATCAAGAAAATTGAAATAACCACAATATATAGAATAAATTAGATCTATATGCTACTAAACTTAGTTAAATCAGAAAATGAGCATCTTTAGATTCCTAGATAATATTCCGACTGTTTTTTTCACAATTATTTGGATTGGATTACTCGGTGCAATAACTTTAGGTGCACCATATATTTCTATTGAAGACATAAAAATTCTTATCACAATTAAAGATAATGAATTAGTTTCAAATTTTTCAGAGTTTTTCAATCCACATTTGATATTTTTAAATATCGCATCAAAGCTCACGAATTTTTTTGGTTTTAACAATTACTTTCTATTTAGACTACCGAATTTTATATACTTAGGATTATTAATTTTTGTCTCATATAAAATTATTAAATTAAAATTTTATGACCTCAATTATTTAATGCCTCTTACAGCAGTGATGTTAAGTGGCACAATTTTAATTTCAATGATAACCATTGATGGTTCTCTTATTTCAGGCTTGGTGACTTTATTAATATTCTATTATTTATTAAAAATTTTCGATGATGAAAATTTTTATAATGTATTTTTTTTTATATTATTTAGTTTAATTGCATTAATTCTCAATAATTTCTATTTTGTTATATTAATAACATTTTTGATATTCATAAAATTATTTAATTTAAAGCTAGAGAAAAAAAAACGTCTTAACTTAATTTCTTATCTAAGTTTTATTTATATATCTTTTTTAGTTTTTCTGATTATTCAGGGTATTAATAAAACGGATTACTATTCCATACTTAATTTCGATCCAAATATTTTATTAAAGAAACTTTCAAAGAGTGTTATTTTTTTACTACCTTTATTAAGTTTGCTAATTATTTCTATTTTTTATAATGGCATAAAAAGAATTAACTGGAATAAGGAATTGATTATATTCCTTTTTTCAATAATTCTTTGTTGGTTTATGTTTATTTTTTCTAATAAATTAAATATATCGATTTTAGTCTTTTTATTACCAATAATGTCTATTTATATTTTTAGAACACTAGAATTTGTTGAATTAAAATGGTCGAAAATAGTTTTAGTTACCCTTTTTTTTATACCAGCAGGCATAATTTATTTTGATACCTCCCTTTATCACAGTACTTCAGAGATACCTCAGATAAATTATATTTTTTATTTAATGATAATTTTAGTATCATTAATTAATCCAGTTTTTTCTCTCCAAGGAAAATCCTTAACTACAGTATATAAAACTATCTCATTTTCTTTGATTTTAGTTGTATTTTTTACTTCAGTCTTTTTTTATTCACAGTATAAGAATAAAACATTGAGTCCCGTTATCTATGATACTTTAAAAAATGATTTAAATTGTGATATAAAAAAATCCGAATTTATATTGGAAGAAAATTATCCACTAGATTTAATGTTGTTTTTTAGTGACAAAGTGAAACCAGACTATTTTTCAGATTGCCAAATAGAATTCAAATTTAGTTCCCTTGATACAATGCCAATAGAAGATAGTGACTCAATAAATAAAACCATACTCGATATGACAACAAAATCATTCATAAATATCAACTTTAATAAATTATGACTTTCTTCAATCAGTTAAACTCGCAAGAAAAAAGAATAAGTATTTATCTGTTAATTGGAGCTTTTTTTTTCTTATTATTTGATTATTCAGTAGCTTCTTTTTTTGACAGTATTAATCATCAAACAAAGTCTCTTTTTGGAACACTCACTCACTTTGGTGACTCTTTATATTTTTTTGTACCTACTATTTTAATCTGGGGGTTAATAAAAATTATTAAAAGTAAAAATCAAATTATGGAAACCATAAGTGACATTAGTCTATTTATTTTTTTAAATATCTTATTAAGTGGTATAGTTACACAAATATTAAAACATATAATTGGAAGACCACGACCAGTTTTATATAATGGCTTTGAATTAAAATCTTTAGATATAATACAATTTGACTCCAAATGGCATTCATTCCCATCAGGTCATACCGCAACTATTTTTGCTTTTATCTTTTGTATGATATTTCTCTTTCCGAAAATTAAAAATGCATTGATAACAATTGCAATTATTATTGCATCTACGAGAGTCATAGTTGGCGCTCATTTTATTAGTGATATCTTTGGTGGTACGCTTGTTGCATACCTTTCAACAATATTTATTTCAAAAAAACTAGCAGATAAAAACAAGTTATTTACATCAGAAAATGACAAATTAATCCCAAATAATAATGTTGAAATAATTTCAAGTAATATTGCCAATTTTTATCAAAACATTTTCTCTCTTTACTTGAATTTTAATTTTTACTTTAAAACCCTAACCATAACCCTCCTACTCTCTATAGTATTTTTCATATTTCCCTCATTAGACATAACTGTTAGTGGTCTATTTTATGGACAGGACGGTAAATTTATTGCTTCAGAGTCTGACTGGTTTATCTATTTTGTCCGTAAAATGCTTTTACCTCTCATGGCTTTATTAGTTTTTTTTGTCCCCATAGCTGCTGTTTTCAAACAAATTTATTACAAAGAAAAAATTTTAAANNTTGCNGTNAGAGANTGGGTTTACTTGTTTTCTTGTCTTATTATTGGAACAGGTATTGTTGTAAACTCTATTTTTAAAAATTTGTGGGGTCGTGCAAGGCCAAATGACACCATTCAATTTGGAGGAGAAGAGCCATTTACCATTCCATGGTTAAATGTTGATTATTGCAGTACCAATTGTAGTTTCGTTTCAGGTGACGTGTCTTTTTTTACGTTATCTTTGGCTTTACTAATAATTTTCAATAAAACTTCATGGAACACATTTGCATATGCTTCAATTCTTTTAATCTCATTATTAAGAATTATGGAGGGTGATCATTTTTTGAGTGATACGATTATGAGTTTTATAATCACATATGTAATAATTAAGGGNCTCAATGATATTTTTAAGAATTTTCCAGAGGATCTAAATTTAAATCAATTAAAAAAACCATCTTGGCTATCTCGAAAAAATTCCAATTAAAATTTATTAAAATTTTATAACTATAGATTTATATGTTACTTTATATTGTGAGATATTTTTTTAGTCTATTTGTAGTTATTTTATTTTGCCCGTTTTTATTATTCGCAGAAGATTTAATTCCCGAAAAATTCCATGGTACTTGGAGCAATGATTGTTCAAAAGAACAAGATGTTTTTATTATTACTGAAAGTAGCTACTTCAATCTCTATGAAAGTCAGGATGAAATAGATGAGTATGCGTATTTCTACCTTCAGTTTTCTGACTCAAAGACATATAAAGATTGGATTTATCTGGATGGAGAGAATATTTGAATTTAAAAATGTTTTTATGAAACTGAATGACAATATTTTAGAAGTTGTATTCGAAGAGCAAGATAATCTCGATGGATCATATGATTTTTTGAATAATACTAACAACACTTTTACATATGCTAAATGTGATAACACGCCCGCTAGTTTAACTCTATTATTTGGAGAGGTATTGTCATATATGAATTCAAAGGCATCTTTATCCTGTTCAAATTTCTCCAAGAATAAGGGGGAGTGCTTTGAAGATGTTTTTAGTTTTTTAGATGTCTCTGGTAATAAAGCACTTTCAAATGCTGAGATTAATAGAGCTTCTAAACTTTTAGTTTTTTTTAGCACAATAAATGGGCAAGAATTTGATGAGGCAGGTCTGTTTGGAATAATTTCTAGTTATGCTATCACCCCCTTGATTACTAAAGTTATTTTAAATAATTTTGATTTTGACAACAGTGCAGATCTCACACTAGAAGAAATACTTCAAGACAGAGAGGGTTTATTTGATTTAGATTTTAGTGAAAATGATCAAATAGAAATAGATAATCAAAAAATTAACGAACAAATTAGGGACTTCATTAACAAACTTCAAGGTTTAGGGAGTTTTTTATAAATTAAACTGGCGGTTCCGCAAGGATTCGAACCCTGACTAAATGATCCGAAGTCATTTGTGCTATCCGTTACACCACGGAACCAATTATTGATTTTATTAATTTTTAAATTCTTTAAAATATAATAATGACTACTTTATCAAGTTCTATTTTTTATATTTTAACGGGCTGGACTTGTGCGATAAATATATACAAATTTTTTTATCAAAAAAAATTGAAAGATTTCTCTCATATAGCTGATCAGCAAAATGATAGTCAACTTAACCAAATGAAATCGCATTTTAAAAAGGCAGATAAATTAGGGAAGATTTTTTTAACGCTTTGGTGTTTGTCTGCAGTCTGGTTTTTCTATAATTTGAATGCGTAAGTTATAAAGAAATGATTAACCCAACTTTTAATAAAAAAGAGCATTTAAAGTGGGAGTATAGAATTTACACTCAATATTTAGATGATGAAGAATTAAAGTCCGAAAATGANTGGCTTAATAAGGGTGGAAAAGAAGGTTGGGAGTTGGTCAATGTAATTAAGGATAAATCTGATATCCCTTC
>FUFK010038008.1_pt1 | contig 24708 bp, 21 predicted proteins | sample 1021851 | NCBI WGS metagenome assembly FUFK01 (sample SAMEA51879418, study PRJEB19060) | metagenome | reverse complement strand
ATATTTTTACCATTCATTAAAACTTCCCCTTTATCAGGTTTTATATTCCCAACTGCAAGATTAAAAGTGGTAGTTTTCCCTGCACCATTAGGTCCCATTAAACCTACAACCTCTCCTGGCTTTACAGTTATAGAAACATCATTGACGATAAACCTTCCCTTAATTGAAAGAGATACATTTTGAATTTTTAAGTTCATCTTGCTTGAGATTGATAAGTAATCTTATGTCCTTGAAAAAAGAATGAAAGATAAAACAAAACTTTAGTTAAAGAGAAAAATATATTCATATGTTTCAAAGAGGTTTCAAAAAAGGTTTATCACTCTCATTTAATGTCTCTTTATATTGTAATTTTCTCAATAAATTCTCTAAACATTGGCAAAAGGACTCTAGATCAATACCTAAATTAATCTTGGTTCTGGTTTTTATTCTACCTAAACCCTCTCCAAGCAAAATAGTAGCTCCATTTAAATTTCCCTTACCTAAGTGGAACTGAGAAACAGATACTTGTAAAATTCCTTGAATGACTTGTCTTTCATCACCATCAACAGTATTCCAAATTTCTTCAAAAGCATCATGAGCCTCGTACCAATCATGATTATTAAAAAGATTTAAAGCAGTAAAAAGGGAATCTTTAAAACTTGTTGTACTTTCTTCATCCATAAAATTATTTATTAATTTTTTTTCTTCTTATTTAATTTTCTCATTCTTATTGAATCTGGTGTTACCTCTAGCATTTCATCTGGACCAATATATTCAAGTGCCCTTTCAAGGGTAATATCAACAGGTGACTGCAAAGTATCAAGTTCTTCTGCTCCTGCTGACCTCATATTAGTTAGCTGCTTAGTTTTACATATATTAAGTTCAAGATCTTGAGGTCGATTATTCTCTCCAATTATCATTCCTTTATAGACTTTAACTCCAGGTTTAATAAAGTAAACTCCTCTATCTTCAGCATTCTTTAATGCGTAGAATGTTGCCACCCCTTCCTCAAAAGCTATAAGAACCCCATTTCTCCTAGTTTCAAAATCTCCTGTTTTAGGTTTATATTCATAAAAAGAGTGACTCATTATACCTTCACCCCTCGTTATCCGAACAAATTCACCACGAAATCCAATTAGTCCTCTTGATGGCACAAGAAATTCTAATTGAGTTCTCCCATCTGAACTAGTTTGCATGTTTTTCATCTCTGCCTTTCTTGATCCGAGTTTCTCTATACATGAACCCACAGCAACTTCAGGTACATCTAAAACCAAAGTCTCTATAGGCTCACATTCAACATTTTCAATTTCTCTAAAAATTACTTGAGGTTGTGAGATTTGAAACTCAAACCCTTCTCTCCTCATCGTTTCAATCAAAATCCCTAAATGTAATTCTCCTCTACCCGAGACTGAGAACCTGTCTGGAGAATCAGTTTCTTCTACTCTAAGAGCAACATTTGTTAAAAGTTCCCTCTCCAATCTATTTTTTAATTGTCTACTCGTAACAAATTTCCCTTCTTTTCCCGCAAAAGGGGAATCATTCACAACAAAGGTCATATTTAAGGTCGGTTCATCAACTTTAATTAATGGGAGAGGATGAGGAGAATCAGGACATGCTATGGTCTCACCAATATTGACGTCATCGAAACCAGAAACAGCAACGATATCCCCTGCAAATGCTTCATTTATATCGATTCTTTGTAATCCTTCGAATCCTAGTAGTTTACTAACTTTACCTTTAATAGTTTTTCCATTTTCTTTAATTAAACTAGCTTGTTGACCATTTTTGATGGTTCCATTATGAATTTTTCCAATTACAATTCTGCCTAAGAAATCAGAATAGTCCAAAGTAGTTATTTGTAGCTGAAGAGGCTTGTTTGAGTCACCTACTGGAGGTGGAACATGTCTTATAATNGCCTCAAAAAGAGGCATCATATTGTCACTACTAGATTCCATCTCTTCTTTTGCGAATCCAGATAGGCCACTTCCAAAAAGATAAGGGAAATCACATTGATCATCATCAGCTCCTAATTCTAGAAATAAATCAAGAACCTTATCAATTGCTATTTCTGGTACTACTCTTGGTCTATCAATTTTATTTACAAAGACTATAGGCCTAAGTCCTTTTTCTAATGCTTTTTTTAAAACAAATCTTGTTTGAGGCATCGGCCCCTCATTTGCATCAACAATAAGTAAACAACCATCTACCATTCCCAAAACCCTCTCGACTTCTCCTCCAAAATCTGCATGTCCAGGGGTATCTATAATATTTATTCTTGTGTCTTTGTAGTTAACTGCAGTATTTTTTGAGAGTATCGTTATTCCTCTTTCTCTCTCAAGATCATTTGAATCCATTACACATGTGGGGATAACTTCATTGTCTCTAAATATTCCTGATTGAGATAACAATGCGTCCACAAGAGTTGTCTTCCCATGATCTACGTGAGCAATAATTGCAACATTCCTAATTTCTTTTATCGAAGATGACATTTATAAAATTTCTATAAATAATAGATTAACTTTATTAAGGCTAACTCAAAGGATGCTTATTATGAAAATTTTCTCTTTGAGACTTTCAAAAACATAAACATATTGGGTAATTTAATTAACAATTTAGATTTATAGTTCTCTGTTTGAAGTTTCAAAAACTTTTAGAGCTTCAATAGACCCTTCATATCTCCAATGCCAAGGTTCGTAATCTATGTATTTATTATTTTTGTTGAACGATAACTTAAAGTGAAACTTAGCTGCATTTTTTATTAACCATCTAAAGGCATCAGTATTTTCGAATTCAGTCTCAAAGTCTGTTTCTCTTTGAGTGGCATCACCAATATCAATTGCGAAACCAGTACTATGTTCAGAATATCCTGGAGGGGCTGAAACTCTAGCTCTTTCTGCTGCCACTTGATTTCTAAAGGATTTTAAAGAATAAAAGATTTCGTTTTGCAAATTTATTGATCTGAAACCACTCAAGAAGACCAAATATATCCCATCTTTTTTCGCTTCTTCTCTCATATTTAATAAAGAATCACGCATATCAATATGAACTTCAATATTTGGCTCAATCAAAACAAGTTTATCCTTGGGGATTTCCTCATAGGGTAGATGGCCCAAAATTCTACGTTCAGGATTTTTCTCAGCCTGAAAATTAAGAACACTAAAAGGTCCTAATTCTATATTTCTAATCAATCGCAATGAAGCCAAAGAAAAAAGAAGAAAAAGAAATGGAGAAAATAATAATACTTTTTTAGATAATATTGATTTAGGCTTATTTAAGTAAATTCTTTTTGCGAGCGGTATATCAAATTGGTTAATGTCTTTGTTTTGTTCCAATATTTATTAGCTGAATTTGGAAAACATATTTCGATATTAACCATTATTTTAAGAAATGCACTTTTATAAGCAAAAAAGATGTAGGTTTTATATACAGTATTATTTTTTTTTCGTATGTTGAGGGTAGCTGTTATTGGAGGAGGTCCAAGTGGTTCATGTGCTGCAGAAATACTTGCCAAAGCTGGAATAAAAACTTGGCTCTTCGAGAGGAAATTAGATAATGCAAAACCATGTGGAGGGGCTATTCCTCTTTGCATGGTGGAGGAATTTGATTTGCCTGAATCAATTATTGATAGAAAAGTAAGGCATATGAAAATGATATCTCCATCAAACAGAGAAGTAGATATTAGCCTAGATAGAGTTTATGGAAAAAGCGATAATGAGTTTATTGGTATGTGTAGAAGAGAAGTAATGGATGCTTTTATGCGCAACAGAGCTTCAGATCTTGGTGCCACACTTATAAATGGATTAGTTACCTCTATTGATACTGGCGAAAATAATCAAGGGCCATATAAACTCTCCTATTCAGATTTTACGAATGGAGACAAAAAAGGAGAGCTCAAAGAGCTTACTGTTGATCTTTTAATTGGAGCTGATGGAGCCAATAGTAGAGTTGCTAAAGCAATGGATGCAGGAGATTACAAAGTTGCTATTGCATTTCAAGAAAGAATTAAATTGCCTAAAGAAGAAATGAGTTACTATGAAGATCTTGCCGAAATGTATGTCGGCACTGATGTTTCTCCTGATTTTTATGGGTGGGTTTTTCCTAAATATGATCATGTTGCTGTCGGCACTGGAACCATGCAAAAGAATCAGTCCCTAATAAAAGGACTCCAAGAGGGAGTTAGGAGTAGGGCAATGAAAAGACTAGTTAATGGTGAGGTAATAAAAGTAGAAGCACATCCAATACCTGAGCATCCAAGACCAAGAAGAGTAGTTGGTAGAATGGCCCTTGTTGGTGATGCCGCAGGTTATGTTACAAAAAGTTCCGGTGAGGGCATCTACTTTGCTGCAAAGAGTGGGAGAATGTGTGCTGAAGAAATTGTTGAAGCCTCAAAAAACGGTGAAGTAATTCCATCTGAAAAAGATTTAAAAAACTATCTTAAGAAATGGGATAAAAAGTATGGCACAACTTATAAGGTTTTAGAAATCCTCCAAAATATCTTCTATAGAAATGATTCCGCAAGAGAAGCCTTTGTTGAAATGTGTGATGACATGGATGTACAAAGACTTACTTTTGATAGTTATTTATACAAAAGAGTTGTTTCTATGAAACCATTACAGCAACTTAAAATCACAATGCTTACACTTGGTTCTATCTTAAGAGGCAAAGCTCTAGCACCACTAAAATATAAACCCGTTGATAGTGCTGTTAGGGAAAATAAAGAAGTAGAAAAAATGCTAAAAAATTATTCAATTAAAGGTGGCATTAAAGTTAAGAGTTCAAAAGTGTAAAGTCAGCGATCTTTAGAGAATAATTTCTAATTAAGCTCAACAAATTTAGTCTATTATTTCGTACTTTAATATCCTCTGTCATTACAAGGACCCCTTTTTCATTGTCAAATAAATCCTCAATAGTATTTATATTGATCTCGAATAAGTTTAGAAGTTTCAAATAATCGCAAGAACCTTTTGAATAAAGTTTTTCTAGTTCCTTAATAAATTCAAAAACTTTCAATTCACAATCTTTTTCAAAAAGTTTTGTGTTCACATAATCTCCTATAGATAATACCTCTGTTGAAAGATTACTACTATTAGCTAATTTACTTACCCTTGTAATTACCTTCTGGATTTCAAAAAAAGTTTCTTTTTCTTTAAAATTGACAATACTTTTAACTCTATTTTTAAGATCAACAATATTCAAAATTCTTTTTTGAGAAAACTCATCAGAAGAGTAAAGGGCTTTTATCAATTCTTTACTAAGTGATATTTCTTCAAGATGACTAACAATTCTTTGAACTAGAAATTCAATTAAATCATTTAAAACTTCCTTTTTTGAGAAGTCCAAATTAGGGAATTCGATTTTCCAAAAATCAATAAGTTCGTTAAATAACTTTTCTAAAGGCAAATCAAGTTCATAATCCCAAATTATTTTAATCACTCCGTTCAAATTTCTTCTCAAAGCATAAGGATCAGAAGATCCACTTGGACGCTTACCGGAAATAAATATACTTATTAAAGTTTCAATCTTATCTGCGACAGAAACTATCGCGCCATATTTTGACGAAGGCAAGGCATCTTTATAAAAAGAGGGCAAGTAATGTTCAGCCACAGCCAAACAAACATCCTCACTAAAACCTTCATTTTTAAGATATTTACCACCCATTATTCCTTGCAACTCAGGGAATTCGAAAACAATTTCACTACATAAGTCGTTTTTACAGAATCTAGCAGCTTCTATTATTTTTTTATCTTCTAAAGACTTATCATTTAAAAATGTAAGGATATTTTTTGTAACTTCCTCTATTCTCTTAACTCTCTGAAAGATATTTCCAAGTCCTTTTAAATAAGAAACAGATTTAAGTTTTTCATTTCTTTCAATTGAAGCAACTTTTTTATCACTTTCTACAAAAAACTTTGCATCTGAAAACCTAGCCCTCAAAACCTTCTCATTACCCTTCGCAATGTTCTTATTTGATTCTTCAAGACCATTTGAAATAACGAAAAAATTTGTACTAATATTTTTTTCAGAGCTTAAATCTAGTTTTGAAAAAGTACTATTATTCAATAAAAGAGGCACATATCTCTGATGACTTTTCATGACTGTGGAAAGAACTTCAACTGGGAGATTAAGAAATTCATCGCTAAATTTACCAATAATCAATTCGGGCCATTCAACTAAATCAGTTAGTTCATCAAGCAATCCTTTAGAAAGGTCAGGCTTCAGATTTAGTAATTTAGAGGCCTGATTTATAAGACTTTCAATTTTTTCTTTTCTTTCTTGACGCTCAACTAATACCCTATTTTGATTCATTAATTCAAAAAAATTATCAGGATTTTGAACTTCAATAACTTTATTGATTAGTCTATGACTTTTTGATTTATTACTTATTTGAATATTTGGATCACATTCATCAAATACGAAATCAAGAATATCATCATTGTAGATAGAAGTAATCCACCTAATAGGTCTTGAAAATTTTGTATTTCCAGCCCCCCATTTCATAAATCGTGGACCTTGAAGACTCTTCATTACTTTAGGAACAATTGAAGACAAAGAAATTTTTGTGGATTGTCCCTTCTCAATTTTCTTTCCAAAAACAAAATCGCCCTTTTCTGTATTTTTTATTTCTAGCTCTCCTACATCTATACCTAAACTATTCGCAAATCCTAAAGCTGCATTAGTAGGAGATCCATCTAAAAAAGCTGAATTGGCTTTAGGTCCTTTTCTTACTATCGTCTTATCTTCTGCATAATCAACTAACCCTTCTAAAAGTAGAACAATTCTCCTTGGTGTAGAAGTAACAACGATATTGTTGAATTTGATCAACTTTTTATCCAATTCAAATTCTATTAGAGATTTAAATTGCTCTAGAACAGAATGAGAAAATTTTGCGGGCAACTCTTCGGTTCCTATCTCAAGTAAATATTTAGACAAGAAAAAATTATGACTTCTATTACTATAATTTACTACCAGTTAAATAAGCTTTTCGCTAATGTATAAAAAGAGATATGTTTTGGTCCTTTGATCAAGGTTGAGAAAGTAAAAAAGAAAAAAGACTCTGCCAAAGAAGAAACTGTTTGTTTGGCTAATGGACTCGAAGTTTCAAAATTTGAAAATTTTAAAAAAAGTAGCCAATTTCTGAAGGAACCTCTTGCTACGGAATTAGTTAATGAGAGCGATCATTTTACTAATGATGCAGTTCAGTTATTGAAATTTCATGGTAGTTATCAACAAGATAACAGGGAAAATAGAAGGCCGGGCAAGAGTAAAGATTGGCAAATGATGCTTAGGTTAAGAAATCCGGGCGGTGAAATCCCTGGGAAATTATTTTTAGCATTAGATGAATTATCTGACAAACTAGGTAATGGAACACTTAGGGCCACTACAAGACAAGCCTTCCAAATGCATGGAATTAGAAAGGAGAACCTAAAAGAAGTAATTCAAACAATAGTAAATTCAATGGGCTCCACATTAGCTGCATGTGGAGACATAAATAGAAACGTTATGGCCCCTGCTGCTCCATTTGATTCGCCAGACTATAATGTTGCAAGAGCATTGGCAAAAAAAGTTGCAGATCTTCTCACCCCAATGGCTGGCCAAGGCACTTTTTTAGAACTTTGGGCTGATGGAGATTTAGAGTACACCATAAAGCCTGATAAAGATATTGAAGAAATTAGGAAGCTACAATTCAAAGATAATGTTTTTAGTGGAATAAAAGATGAACCTCTCTATGGTTCAACTTATTTACCGAGAAAATTCAAATGTGCTGTGACAGTTCCTGGAGATAATTCTGTTGATCTTCTAACCAATGACATTGGCATAGTTGCCTTTACTTCTAAAGATGGAAACTTAGAAGGGTGCAACTTCTATGTTGGAGGTGGTATGGGTCGCACACATAACAATGAAGAGACCTTTGCCAGAATTGCAGATCCACTTGGATATGTTGAAGAACCTGATGTTTATGAATTAATACAAAGCATTGTGGCTATTCAAAGAGATTATGGNGATAGAAAATCAAGAAAAAATTCNAGAATGAAATATCTTCTTCATAGAAAAGGTATTAAATGGTTCAAAAAGATACTTTCTGATAAGTATTTCAAAAAAGAAATTAAAAAAATCAGAAAAGAACCAGATAAGGTTCTTATTGATTACCTAGGTTGGAATAAGCAAAATAAAACCTCCTATTTCGTAGGTTTACCATTATTATCAGGGAGATTATCTGGAGAGAAAAAGAATACCATCACAAGCATTGTTAAAAAATATAATTTAGATTTAAGACTCACACCTAATCAAGATATTTTACTTTGTAATATCGCCAATAAAAACAAAGATGAAATTCAAAAATCTCTATCAAAAATTGGATATGAAAATTTAGAAAACATAAATGAAATACAAAGACATGCTTTAGCTTGTCCTGCTTTACCACTTTGTGGTCTTGCAATGACTGAAGCCGAAAGAATATTACCTGATGTATTAAAAAGGATTGAAAATTTACTATTAGATCTTGAAATACAAAAAACAATATTATTCAGAATGACGGGATGCCCGAACGGATGTACCAGACCTTATATGGCCGAATTAGCACTTGTTGGAAGTGGGCAAAACAAATACCAATTATGGTTGGGGGGAAGTAAAAATCTACAAAGGCTGGCTAAACCATTCTTACAAAGAATGGAACTTAACGATTTAGAAAAAACNCTTCAACCATTATTTGATAATTGGAAGAGTAATTTGGATTTGGATTTCGGAGATTTNATAAATACTCAAGATGAAAATTATATATTGAATTTACTAAATAAAAATCAATAGAATTTAAATTTTTCCATAAAGGGCATTTGCTTTTTTATTTTTCCAAGCCCATAATTGATCACCATAACTAAAATGCCACCATTCATTAGGATGTTGAGCNAATCCAAATTTAGTCATAATTTCCCTTAATAAATTTCTTCTACTATTCCAAATAATTGCTTCTTCATTCTTCATGTTTGCATAAAAATAAGGATTTGAGGTCTCATCCATTTGATCAACCATGCTTCCCATTTCAACAAGATTTCCTTCTTTATCTGATAAACAAACATCCAATGCACCCCCAGTTGAATGAGGTGGAGGACACATTGTGTCATAAGAAGGATATGCCCAAAATTTTTCAACTTTTTTTAAAATGGATGGATAAGATTTCATATTTTCAAAAGAAATATCAATATCGGATTTTTCACACTCTAATAAAAATGCTCTTTTAAACATAAATTCCTGGACTTCTAAAGGTCGCCAACTGTCATAAATTAAAAGGTTAAAACTACTCTTTGATATCAAATAATCATTTACTTTTACTAATCTATTTACGACCTCCTCTCTTAATTTCCAAATAGAAGTTTTATCTTTGTAAGGTGCTCCTAAATGANAGTAAGGGTGGGGATCNAAAAACTTTAAGCAGCTAGGTATAGCTATTAATTTATCTCCATTATCTTTAATTGGTATTTTATTCCAAATTTTCAATTGAAATTTGCAATTGATTTATAGTGGCATATATATCAAAAATTACAATGATAGTTTTCAATTTAAGAAATCATGAATGAATTTATTATCAGAATTATCNATAAGTATATTCCTCAAAACNATATTTTCTNTTAAATCAGGATCATCACTAACAATCTTAATAGCCTCTTCACGAGCCTTATCAATAAGAAATTTATTGTTAGGTAAATTGTCCAATACAAAATCAGGNAATCCGGATTGTCTATATCCTAAAATCTGGCCTGGTCCTCTAAGCTCCAAGTCTTTTTCAGCAATATAAAAGCCATCATTAGATTTTTGCAAAACACAAAGTCGNTTATTTTCTAATCCATTTTTATCGGAGGTTACCAGATAACAAAAAGATTTTGTTGATCCCCTACCAACTCTCCCNCTTAATTGATGTAGCTGNGACAATCCAAATCTGTCCGAATTATAAATAATCATAATTGTGGCGTTAGGCACATCAATGCCAACCTCAATTACNGTGGTTGAAACCAATATATTAATTTCATTCTTTAAAAAAGAATTAATNACTTCATTCTTTTCTTGTGAACTTAATTTGCCATGTAATAATCCAACTTTTTTGTTAAAAAAGACCTCTTCTGATAAATGTTTGAATGTTTTCTTTGCGGAGCTTAAATTCATTTTTTCTGAATCTTCTATAAGTGGCAAAATCACATAAGCTTGCTTTCCCTTATTGATCTCATCTTCAACAATCTTGAACAAGTTAGTTAAATCATCTTCTGAAATTATTTTTGTAGTTATAGGAACTCTCCCAGGAGGGAGTTCTGTAATTTGACTNACATCTAAATCACCATAAATNGAAAGCGCAAGAGTTCTTGGAATTGGTGTTGCTGTCATTGATAACAAGTTAGTATTTTCTCCTTTATTTAGTAATCTATTTCTTTGAGTAACTCCAAATCTATGTTGTTCATCAATTACNACCATCCCTAATGCATTAAAGATGACTTTATCCTCAAATAATGCATGAGTACCTACGAGGATATCAACTAATCCATTGTTCAAATTAGAGAAAATTTCTTTTCTCTTTTTTTGAGGAGTATTCCCAGTAAGTAATTCAACAGAAACAAAAAGGGGGTTCAAATATTTTAATAAATTTTTATAATGCTGTTCTGCCAATACCTCAGTTGGGACCATAAATGCACCTTGCAGGTTTTTTTCAATTACAAGCAAAAGAGACGCTATTGCAATTATNGTTTTACCGCTTCCCACATCTCCCTGAAGCAATCTAGACATTGGTACGGGATTAGATAAATCTTTCTTAATTTCATTTAAAACATTTTCTTGAGATTTTGTTAATTCAAAAGGAAAAGTATTTAAAAATTCTTTTAATAAAGATTTCTTTTGAGGTAATTGTTGGGAAGTTACATTTTTATTCGTCTTTCTTTTTCTAAGTAGGAACTTTATTTGAAGTAGGAATAACTCATCAAAAACCAAACGTTTTTTTGACTCAATAAGTGCCTGTTGAGTTGGTGGGAAATGAATATTAATCAACGACTCTCCTTTTGATAATAAAGATAATGAATCAAGTTGCTTTTTATTTAAAATTTCTGGATATTGCTTTGCATAAATTAGTACCTTTTTCATAAGTTTTATAAAACTCATATTTGATAATGCTTCACCTAATGAATACAGGGGTAATATTTTGCCTGAGAAATTAAAATTCTCATTGTTATCCTTAAGAATTTCAATCTGCGGATCTACAAAAGTTTTGCCATACTCTGTAAATTTGACCTTACCGGAAATTGCTAATTTGGTTCCTGGAGTATACAAAGATTTTTGAGATGTAAAGAAGGAGTAAGATCTAAATCTTCTTCCTAAAAAAAATTTTGTAACCTTTATTGAAGACGTTTCATCAGAAACTACAATATTCATTATTGATAAATTACTATTCTTTTTACTCTTATGAATATAAAATCTTTTAACGTTTGCGATGCACGTATATAAATTATCTGGTTTTAAATTAATTATCTTAACTCTATTCGTATAGTCTAGATATGTTCGCGGGAAATAATTAATTAGATCTTTTATGTGAAATATCCCTAATTCATTAAGCTTATTTTTATAAACTTTTCCTACATTTTTTATTAATGAAATATCTGAATCAAAAGACAAGCTTGAATCGGCTTTATTCAGTAAAACATTATTAGAAATATTATTTGAACTTACTATTTCAAGAGTTTTGCCAAGTTTATAAAGATTTTTTCTTGTATCTATAATTAACCTTTTTCTTTGATTTTCATCTAACTTATTGTATTCATTAAATTTTTTTGAAAATTCATGAAATATCCTCAAATATTCCTCTGAAATATTTAGATTATCTAGTTTTTTTAATGATTCATGCAAATAATCACTAAAGTACTTTTCTCTTCCAAGGGTATTAATAAATTTGTTTTCAGTTTCAATAGTTAAGGACTTTTGAAGAGGTCTTATCCAATCTTTAATTAATTTAGTGTTATCATTCGCGCTAATAGTCACATTTGAAAAAGAGTTATTTTTTCATCGTATCTTATTCAAAGTTATTTCTTTTTGCCTCCAGTATGTATCTTTTTTAATCAAACGCTGAAATTGATTTTTTAGCTCATTTATTTTATTCCTTTGAATAGAAAGATTTAAATTTTTAAACTCTAATTCGACAGTAGATATATTAAAAAAAATAATACTTTGAAAATTATTGCCGTTTAATGATGAACTATTTAAGTTGAATTCGAAATTAATGACAAAAGGATATGGGTGTTTTATCATCAAATTTTTTCCTACTAAGTAATCAAAGGAATCTTTAGATATAATTTTTTTTATTAGATTGGCCTTAAATAATTCTTGGTTAATCTTATATGAAAGATTCAATAGTAAATTTTCCAATGACTTATCGATTAAATCAAAATTTTTAAGAATCTGATTTTTGGGTGAAATATCCATTTGATTGATATTGCCTTCTTCTATATGTCTTGGTTTCTCAACCTTTACTTCACCTATTAATTCAAGAAGGGAAGAAATAAATTGTTTTTCAACACCTAAATTTTCAATAATATTGTTTTTAGATAAATAATTATTATGGTCCTTATTATCCAAATCAAGTGATGACAATTTCTCATAATCCTTAGCTTGATAATATTCTGTGGTATTTGAAATATCTTTACTTATCTGGAACTTCATGGGTTCTTCTAATTGAAAACCATCTTCATATTGAAATTTTTCTTTTTGTTCTTCATTTGATTTTTGGGAAATATCAAAACTATTTAAATTAATTTCTTTATTTATGTTTTTTTCAATTTCATTTATTTTTAATTGTTCTACTGTTAATAAGGGCAAATTTGAATAAATAAGTTTGCTTATTTTTTTTTCAAAGAACCCGCAAAATTTATTTTCATTTAAGAAATTATCATCAATTGTTGGATGACTATATATTTGGTTAAGCCCTTTTTCAACTGAGATGTAAAGTAGATCTCTTACGAATTTAAGATAAATTTCATATTCCCTATAGATATTTCTAATCAATATTCTTTTTTGTTTTTCTGCTCTCTTTAATTGAGAGTTAATTTTATCTATATCTAAGTAATTATTGAAATTCTTCAAATCATTCAAGTGACTAGTTTGATTGCATTGATGCGACCTCTTCAGCGAAGTCCATTTGATTTTTTTCGATACCTTCACCCAATGTATATCTTGTAAAGCGTCTTACTTTTATATTTTCACCAATTTTTGCAGCAGCTTGTTTAACAAGATCTTCAACAGTAAGAGAACTATCTTTAATATAAGGTTGTGAAAGCAAAACCAACTCATTAAGTCTTTTAGCAATTCTCCCTTCAACTATTTTTTCTTTAATTTGTTCTGGTTTTCCAGATAAATCATCTCTCCCCATTTCAATCTGCTTTTCTTTTTCCACAACATCTTGTGGTATTTCATCAATTGAGACATACTCAACATTTGGGCAAGCTGCTACTTGCATTGAAACATCCTTCAACAGAGATTGAAAAATATCACCTCTAGCAACAAAATCAGTTTCACAATTTAACTCTAGTAGAACGCCNACTCTTGATCCAGTATGTATATAACTACCAATTGAACCTTCAGCCGCAACTCTTCCNGATTTCTTTTCAGCACTAGCTATGCCTTTCTTTCTTAACCATTCCAAAGCTTTATCAACATTTCCGTCAGTTTCGTTGAGTGCTTTTTTGCAATCCATCATTCCTGCGCCGGTCTTGTCTCTAAGATCTTTTACAAGTTTTGCTGTAATGTTTCCCATTTGAATTAATAAAATAGTAATTAGTAAGTTTTAAATTGGAATTTAATTTTTTCTTTCGGCATTAGAACCCTTTCTGCCCTCATTTATAGCATCCGCAAGTCTTCCCAAAATAAGTTGCACAGATCTAACGGCATCATCGTTGCATGGAATAGGAACCTCACATAAATCAGGATCGCAGTTTGTATCCAACATAGACACCAATGAGATATCTAATTTCCTNGCTTCTAGTACAGCATTAGATTCTCTTCTCTGATCAACTAAAACAACTACGTCTGGTAATCTTCTCATGCCCTTAAGTCCGCCTAAGTATTTTTGTAATCTTTCAAGTTCTCTCCTCAAAACTGCAGCTTCTTTTTTAGGCCTCATTGCTATTGAACCACTACTTTCCATTCTTTCTAGATCCTTTAATCTTTCAATCCTAGCTTTCATTGTTGTCCANTTAGTCAACATCCCTCCNAGCCATCTTTGATTAACATATGCAGCTCCGCATCTAGTAGCTTCCTGAGCTACTACATCTGATGCTTGTTTTTTTGTGCCCACGAATAGGAAACGTTTACCACTTTTTGCTGCGTTTCTTGTCCATTTATAAGCATTGTTCATACACAATGCTGTTTTCACAAGATCAATAATATGCACTCCATTCCTTGCGCAATATATATACTTAGACATCTTGGGATTCCAACGTCTAGTTTGATGCCCAAAATGAGCACCAGCTTCCATCATTTCAGATAGTGATACAACAGCCATAATTTAAAAGGGTTTCGGGTTAGCCTCCATCTGACGGGGAATTTATCTTAGTAAATCACCCGAAACTGCCAGATGTGTGGATTTAATTTCAACAATTCTAGCAAGTGATGTGTATTTCTAAAAGTTTTTTATCTTGATTTGTTTAACTGCTTAATGTAAGTCATATTCAAAGGGATCCTAAGTATCTCAAGTGCAAGTCTATTTTTTCTTATACTTACTAGAAATTTTAATAAAGGAAGGATTCTATCAATACTGATTACTCCTCCCAAGCAAAGAATTTGCCAAAGTAAGTTATGAAGAGGAGTTAATTGAATCATAAATCTAACCCTTAAATTTGGATGTTTCTTATAAAACACTAAAGCCATTTTTGCCCTTTCTTTTTCTTGAGCTATTAATGAATCTATTTGTTCACAATTAAATGGTGGATGCCAATGAAAACCAACTGCATTTGGACATTTAATTAATTTTGTTCCAATTTTTTTTAATCTTTCTCCAAGTTCTAAATCCTCCCAACCATAAAGACTAAAAGAAGTATCAAATAAGCCGACCCTTAAAATCAATTCCTTTGATATCGCAACATTACCAGTAGCGAAGTAAGCAAAAGAAGTGTCCGTTATTTTATGTTTTTCACTCTGGGGATTAAGAAAATTAGATGTATTAATCACAGAGCCATAAGTAAAACATTTTTTATCATTTTTTCTCCAAAAGGCAAGTAATTTTTCTACGTGGCAATTTATAAAATTATCTAAAACAATAAGATCACTATCAATAAATATAATAATTTCATATTTTGATTTAATTACTCCAAGATTTCTTCCCAGTGCAGGCCCTCCATGTTCTTGCTGAAATAGAATCACGTGTGGGAGATTAGCTTTATTTTTATTTATCCATGAGCTTGTTCCATCAGTGGATCCATCATCGACCACTATTACTTCATAATTGCTAATATTTACATCTAATTTTTGATTCTCAAGCGCAACAAGACACTTCTCTAAAATAGGTAATCTATTGTAAGTCGGTATAACAATACTTACATTCATGTTCACGCCTTAAAAATGCATAATATATTTGATTTCAAAAAGATAAAAATGAAAGATATTCCCTAATCAGCTGCACCGCCATTATTTGCTGTACCTGTAACGTTTCCACCTTCAGGTCTTCCATCAGTTCTTAATTTCCTTTTTTTGAATTTTCTAGCATACGCTCGATTACGTTCCTGCTTTTCTTTTTTTAGATTCCTTCTCTTAGACATGAAATTTTTAAGTTTTTAATTATATTAGCTCACTATGAGCACTATATATTTTACCATCCTCCATATTTAATATCCTATCCGCCATATCAGAAATTCTTGGATCATGAGTCACCATAAGTACAGAACAATTTTGCTCTTTTGCAAGTTTTCTTAAGAGGGTTACTATTTCTCTTCCTGTGACGCTATCTAAAGCAGAAGTAGGCTCATCTGCTAATAAAAGTTTGGGATTAGCAGATAAAGCTCGAGCAATTGCTACTCTCTGTTTCTGCCCGCCAGATAAGTCATTTGGCAACTTTTTATGATGATCTTCTAATCCTACTGCTGACAACCAATTCCTTGCTATTTCACGTCTTTGCAAATATGTTAAACCTTTTATTAAATCTGCACCCATCTGAACATTTTGTTCTGCTGTTAAACATCTCAGAAGATTATGTCCTTGAAAAATCATTCCAATACTTCTTCTAAGAATCTGACGCGTTTTCCTTGATGCTCCATTTAACTGATTATTTAATACAGTTAAATCCCCACTTTGACATGTTCTCAAGGCACCAATTAAGGTTAAAAGAGTCGTTTTACCGCATCCAGAAGGTCCTTTTAAAAGAACCAATTCTCCTTTATCAATATTTAAATTAACGTCATTAAGAACTTGTTTTTTATTCTCATTTTTTCCATAAAAATGACTCAAATTATTTATTGAGACAGTTTTAAAGTTTTGAACATTGTTTTTTAATTTATTGGCTTTAACCATTTATTTTTAATTATTAAAAGATTTCGGCAGGATCAGCATCAACTAATTTACGCATCGCAACAGCAGCTGACCCCATACACATTAATAAAACTAATACGAAAATTAAAATCGTTTTATCTGCATCCATTATTATTGGGAGTTTAGTGGATTTCCTTATGACTGAGTAAAGTACTTGACCAGATAAATAAGCAGGTAAATAACCAAACAATGCCAACAAAAACCCTTCTCTAGCTACGACAAAGAAAAGNGACTTAAGTCTATACCCCATTGCTAATAANGTAGCGTACTCNGGGAGNTGGTCTGTAACGTCACTATAAAGAATTTGATAAACCACCACACACCCTACAACGAAACCCATCAATGCTCCCAAACTAAATATAAAACCTATTGCGGTACTATTTTTCCAATAATTTTTCTCAAATTCTATGAATTCATTTTTTGTGAGGACTCGAACATCATTTGGAAGTGAGTTATTTAATATTCTAGAAATCGATTCAGGATCAGACCCTTTTTTTAGCTTTACCAAACCAATTTCTATACTTCCAGGCGGATTCGCTGGAAAAAGTCTTAAAAAGGTTTCTCGGCTGGTTATCAAATTACCATCTGCACCAAAAGATGGTCCCAACTCTACAAGGCCTTCAACAATTACTCTTTTCCCTGCAACCTCAGTCTCAACTTTTTTTTCTGATAGAAACCATTCTTCAATTGGTCCAAATTCAGGTCTAGACATTTTATCAAAAAGAACTCTCGAAGGATTTCTCAATTTATAAGCTTTCCTTGAGAATCCATCATCTAGAAGAAGTGAATCAGAGGGATTAAAACCTAATGCAAGTATCGATCTAGTTTTTAGATTTTCGGGATTTCTCCAAAGTAAATAATTTAGATTAACAGGAGCAGTTTTTTCAACATCTTCTACTGCTAAAGTTTGTATAAGCCTTCTTTTTGGGAATCCACTCATGCTTATAGAACTTTTTGATCTAGGACTTATCAAAACAAGATCCGCATCTAAAAGTTTATGAATAGTTACGCTCGTGTCAAATAAACCATCTCTGAAACCTAATTGCATAAACATCAAAATCCCTGCAAAACTTATTCCAGCTATGGCGACTGCAAGCCTTAATGGTTGCCTAGTTAATAACAACCAAGCTAATGGTATTTTTCTAAATTTTAAAAAAGAAAAACTCATTAGGGAATAAATTTTGCAATCACTTTCATCCCAGCGTAATTTTGCACAATTTCTACAGACTCTTTATCTAACTTAACGAGCACCTCTACAATACGAGAATCAGCATCCCCAGTTGGGTCAGTTGATAAAACTTTTCTTTGTTTTACTTGAGGGCTTATCCTTATTACCTTGCCCTTCAAAATTGTATTGAAACCACCATTCTCACTACTCAATTCAACATTCTGAGAAATAAAGACCCTGTCAATATCTGATTCATAAACCTCAATTAGAGCCTCCATTTTTTGGCTAGAACCAATATCTAAGATGCCTTGATTTTTAGGCCTCTCACCAACTCTCGTATTAATTTCAAGTATAAAACCGTCGATTGGACTACGAAGTTTTGAATTAAACAGATCTATCTCGATATTTTTTTTCTCCCCGATATGATTTATTTTTTGTTTTTGTAAGTTTAATAATTCGTTTTTTCTCTGCGACAACTGTACAAAAGAATATACATCTTTACTCAAAGCCAACTCATACCTCTTAATTTGATCTAGCTTTAATGAGATTTCATCTTCTATGGTTTTAATTAAATTGTTATTTCTATCAAGATCTGAGATTAATTTTTTTCTATTTTCAAAAATTGCAAGGACATCTCCCTTTTTCACAAAATCGCCTTCATTTACTAAAAGTTCAGTTATTCGAGGGGACGAGCCAAACTGACTTATTGGAGCTGCCAATTGCCTAATCTCTCCCGAAGGAGAAAGTTGACCCAGTGCGGCAACAGCTCTAATAGGCGGAATAATATCTGCAGCTGTTTCCTCGTTTAATTTGGAACTTGATTTATTATTGCCAGAACAGGAAATCATCCCAAGTGATAATGGTGCAAATATTAATAGATAAATAAATAAATTGTTAAATGTTTTTAATTTCATTAAAAATCGAAGAGCACTGTTTTTATATATTTATTGACCCATTTTTCATCAAAATATTTTAGAAGTACCATGCTAGTCTTCTCATTTTTCATTTGTTGCACACAATAATTTTTTTGATAATCTTTTCTCTCTTGAATAATTTCCTCATTTAATTCAGGTTTAGCTTCCTTACTTAATTTGATCAAAATAGACAGGTATTGATCAACAACTCTGCAAAAATCATTTTTTTCAGGTTTATTTTTTAAGGAAGCAAAAAATACATTTTTAGAAAAAATTTCCCCCCAGTTAGGTATTTCTCTCAATGCAGTGAAAGAACTTTTATCAACTTCAGAAAGATATTTTTCGTATTTATCACCTTGATTTTGAGATGCCGGCGATAAATCAACAATTGCGGCAGAAACAATATCATTTATTTTTACTAAATCCATCCCAAAAATTGGAATATCAAACTTTGGGTCAGGAAAAAAAACGCAGTGTAAAATCTTAAGATTCTTTGAAAATTCTGCCACTTCAATATGTAACTTTCTAAATCCTTTTGCTTTATGGAACTCATTTTCTATATAGAGTTCTCTACCTATTTCATTGGATATTATATTAGTAAGTTGTGGATCGACTTTTATACTCTCAAGATCTTCAAGCATAGATCTATGATCTCTGATATTTTGTAACAAGTCCAAAATAAGAGGATCTTTTAATTTTGTTTTAGTAAAAGATTCAGACAACAAGGCTAAAAAGTACCAAAATAGAGTTTAAAGAGAAGCTTAAAATGAATGTAGGAGAAGTTAACTACTATACCCATTCAAGCAAAACTAAATGTGTGTTTGTGGATAATAAAGAATTACCNCTTATAAGCATTGATATTTGGTGCAAAGCAGGTTCTTCATTTGAGGAGGTTGNTAAAAANGGCACTGCTCATTTNCTAGAGCATATGATTTTTAAAGGATCTAACAAAATAATGCCAGGTGAATTTGANTATAAAATTGAATCACTTGGCGGNTTAAGCAACGCTTCAACAGGTTACGATGATGTACATTACCACGTNCTTGTTCCACCNATTAACTTTAGAGAATCACTTGCTCTTTTGACAAATATTGTCGTTNCNCCAAATTTNAATCCNGATGAATTTNTNAAAGAAAAAGGNGTNGTTATTGANGAAATAAAACAACAAAATGATCANCCTGAAGAAAGATTATTTAATTATTTTTTGAAAAGGGTTTGGCTGAGTCCGAATTATGCAAATTCGATTCTAGGAACTGAAGATAGTATTAAAAACTTAGATATAAATGACCTTGAGAAATTTCATAACAAACACTACACCACTGAAAGAATTTGTATTGCAATTGCAGGTAATCTCTCAGGAGATATTTATAAAATTTTTGAGAAAAGTGATCTATCTGGCATAAACAATAATCCAATTTCTACTGATCCAAATTTAATAAATCAAAAAAATAGTAATCTTTTAAAAATTAGGAATAGTAGAGAGGTAATTAAGTTTGATAATTTGGAATTTTCAAGAATATTTATGGCATGGTTCATCCCAAACCTCAGTGATCAGAAAAATATTATTGGATTAGAGATCTTAGCGTCAATATTATCTGTAGGTAGAAACAGCAGGTTAGTGAAAATTTTAAAAGAAGATAATAATCTTGTTGAATCAGTTTATGTAGATGTAAATGCTGGTGAATTAGGCGGATTATTTATCTTGGAAGCCAATTGTGAAAACAAAGATATTGAATTAGTAGAAAAACAAATTAATGGAACTTTAGACGAAATAGCAAATCACCAAATATTAACTGTGGATGAGATAAAAAAAGCTATAAATATTGTAAAAAGCAATTATGTCTTTAACTTAGAGACAGCTACACAGCTTTCTTCATTCTTTGGAAATGAACTTCTTTGGGGAAGGAAATCTTCAATAAATCAACTTGAAAGTCATTTAAAATACTGGAATGATTTAGATAATTTCAAAAAGATAACAGAATATATAAATGGAGACAAATTCACTTTAATTGCATCCCCTTCTAAATGTTAAAAAGATATTTTCTTAATTATAAAAAAAGAAATTTTTCAACTGCTTCTATTTGGATTAAAGGTGGAAGCGATATGGATAGTATTGGCAAAAAAGGCATAAATAAGATTCTTTCTTCATTACTCACCCGAGGATGTGAGGGCTTTGATAATTATAGTCTTTCGGAGTATATCGAGTCCTATGGAGCTGAATTAAATAATGAGGTATATGAAGATGGTATCTCAATAGGCCTTAAATCACTAAATGAACATTTCAGCAAATTACTCCCTCTTCTTGAATTAATAATTAATAAGCCTATTCTTTCCGAAATAGAATTTCAAAAAGTAAAAAAATCCTCTATTGATTTCATAAAAAAAGAAAAAGAGAATCCATTCAATATTTGTTTTGAAAAATGGAAAAAAATTGTTTACTCGGACCATCCATATGCTTTCAACACAATTGGTAACGCAAATGATGTCTTAAACGTTACCCATGAAGATATATTATGCGAGTTTAAAAGTTTCCAAAATAGAGAAAAATTTATAATTTCTAACGATTCAAAAATTAATGGGAAAGAATTAAACACATTAGAAAAAAAAATTCTAAAAGAAGACTCAAGACCTGAAAACCATGATATTTATCCTATTAACAGAATTCATTGTATAAATAATAATTCTAATCAAACAATCATAATGATAGGTAACCAAACTTGTTCTCGTAGAAGTAGTGAATATTTGCCACTTAAAGTTTTGGAATCATATTTATCTTATGGAATGAGCGCTTTTTTATTTAAACTTTTTAGAGAAAAAAATGGCATCACTTACGATTTAGGTGTTTTTTATCCAGTTAGGAATGAGAATGCACCATTTTTAGTATATTTATCAGTGTCCAATAAAAATGCCCTCTTGGCTTTTGAACTTTTATCATCGCTATGGAAAGAACTTCTTTTAAAACCTTTGATTGATTCTGAAATATTTTTGGCTAAAGAAAAATTAAAAGGTTCTTTTCTTTTAGGTAATCAGTCTTTAGATGAGATTTTACAAAGAAAAATACAATTAATAAGTTATGGAATATCACCCACCCAAGAAAATGATTTAAATTCAAAAATTGATGAAATATCTTCGTTAGATATTCTTAAACTAACTAATAAGTATTTCTCGAAACCTTATTTAAGTATTTCTGGTAACGAAAAAATTTGTTCAGAAATAAATACTTTATGGAATAAAAACTTTTAGGTTAAATTTTCTCTAACTTATCAATATCGATTAAAAAACAACCTCTCCTAAACTTCACTTCTACAGTATCTAAAGATTTTATTGATAGGATTTCTCCAATTTCATCAATCGCCACCAGATCAGGTGGTCTTAGCATTGGCATATTATCTGAAGTCTTAAGGTAGGAGACTGGCGCAATCAACTTAACCTTATCTTTGATCTCAAATTTCATTTATAATTTGAATACAATCTAAAGTAATATAAGCATAAAGTTAAAAAAAAGATCAACGAAATGCATAGATTCATCCTAGAATAATTTAATTAATAAAAAAACAAATTAATGAATCAGAAATTTAAAACATTAATTTTATGGGCTCTACCTATACTTTTAGTAATTGCGCTTTCCTACCAATTTTTATCCTCTAGCAATGTTGATTCACTTAAATCAAATGGAACAACCATTGCACCAAGAAATTCTGCGGTAGCAAGAGTTAGTTACGGTAGATTCCTAGATTACATTAATTCAGGAAGAGTTACGTCGGTAGATATTTTTGAAGGTGGCAGGAATGCAGTTATAGAAACCATTGACTCAGATTTAGATAATAAAGTTCAAAGACTAAGGGTTGACCTTCCAGGCTTAACACCAGAACTTATAAATAAATTAAAAAATGAAGGAATTAGTTTCGATGTACATCCTGTAAAGACAGCACCACCAGCATTAGGAATTTTGGGTAATTTACTTTTCCCAGCTATTTTAATTGGAGGTTTAATTTTATTAGCCAGAAGATCAAATGGTATGCCTGGTGGCCCTGGTCAAGCAATGCAATTCGGTAAGACAAAGGCAAGATTCGCAATGGAGGCTGAAACAGGGGTAGTTTTCGATGATGTAGCGGGTGTAAACGAAGCCAAACAAGATTTACAAGAGGTTGTTACTTTCCTGAAAAAACCAGAAAAATTTACTTCTGTTGGAGCCAGGATACCTAAGGGTGTTTTGTTAGTAGGGCCTCCTGGCACAGGTAAAACTCTCTTAGCAAAAGCAATTGCGGGTGAAGCAGGTGTCCCTTTCTTTTCATTGTCAGGTTCTGAATTTGTTGAGATGTTTGTTGGTGTTGGTGCTAGTAGGGTTAGAGATCTCTTTAAAAGAGCTAAAGAAAATAGTCCTTGTTTAATTTTTATTGATGAAATTGATGCGGTTGGAAGGCAAAGAGGTGCTGGTATTGGAGGTGGAAATGATGAGAGAGAACAAACACTAAATCAATTGCTTACTGAGATGGACGGGTTTGAAGGTAATAGTGGAATAATAATTATTGCAGCTACAAACAGNCCTGACGTTTTAGATTCGGCTCTTATGAGGCCAGGTAGATTTGATAGACAAGTAACCGTAGATGCACCAGACATCAAAGGCAGGTTATCAATTCTTGAAGTCCACGCGAGGAATAAGAAACTACAAGAGGATTTAACCCTTGAAAGCATNGCAAGAAGAACTCCAGGTTTTACTGGAGCAGATTTAGCAAATNTATTAAATGAAGCNGCTATCTTNACTGCTAGAAGNAGGAAAGATTCAATAAGTATTNCAGAAATAGANGACTCTGTAGACAGGATTGTCGCTGGNATGGAGGGTTCCCCNTTAACAGATGGAAGAAGCAAAAGATTAATTGCTTATCATGAAGTTGGTCACGCTCTTATAGGTTCACTAGTGAAAGCTCATGATCCTGTTCAAAAAGTTACAGTAATTCCAAGAGGTCAAGCTAAAGGACTAACTTGGTTCACTCCAGATGATGAACAAACTCTCGTTAGCAGGGCTCAACTAAAAGCAAGAATAATGGGTGCATTAGGAGGAAGAGCTGCTGAAGATGTTGTTTTTGGCAAAGGTGAAATCACTACTGGCGCTGGTGGGGACTTTCAACAAGTCGCTTCTATGGCTCGTCAAATGGTTACAAGATTTGGAATGAGTAATTTGGGTCCAATAGCTTTAGAGGGTGGAAACCAAGAAGTTTTTGTTGGTAGAGATTTGATGACAAGAAGTGAAGTTTCCGATTCAATATCTAAGCAAATCGATGAAAGTGTGAGAGTTATGGTTAAGGAATGTTATAAAGAAACTTATTCGATAGTTAGCAAAAACAGAGAAGCGATGGATAAAATTGTAGACTTGCTAATAGAAAAAGAAACATTAGATGGTGAAGAATTCATAAAAATTCTTTCCAAATTTACTACCATCCCTGAGAAAGAAAGAACACCTCAATTATTAAGTTAAGCTTTGACTGGTTTCTTATCTAAAACTAAATCTATTAATCCATAATCAACAGCCTCTTTTGGAGACATATAAAAATCCCTATCAGTATCTTCTTTAATAGTTTCATAATCCTTTCCAGTTCTCTCTGATAGTTCGGTATTAAGCCGTTCTTTTAAAAACAAAATTTCATCAGCTTGAATCCTTATGTCACTGGCTTGCCCTCTAGCACCTCCTAATGGTTGATGAATCATTATTCTTGAATGTCTAAGGCTGCTTCTTTTACCTTTAGTACCTGCAGCCAACAAAAAAGCGCCCATACTAGCAGCTAAACCTACACATACCGTATGAATATCAGGCTTTACATGCTGCATTGTGTCAAAAATTCCTAGGCCATCATAGACAGATCCACCTGGTGAATTAATGTACATGTAGATATCCTTCTCAGGATCTTCTGCTTCGAGGAATAATAATTGAGCAACAATTCTATTAGCAGTTTCACTAGTAACTTGTTCTCCCAAAAAGATTATTCTCTCTCTCAATAATCTTGAATAAATATCAAAGACTCTTTCACTACCGCCAGATTCTTCTAAAACTAAAGGGATCATAATAATATTTATCTGTTTATTAGATATTAACGATATTGAGTCAAC
>FUFK010040627.1_pt1 | contig 24719 bp, 34 predicted proteins | sample 1021851 | NCBI WGS metagenome assembly FUFK01 (sample SAMEA51879418, study PRJEB19060) | metagenome | reverse complement strand
CAAATATAATCGCTCCAACCAAACGTCCTAATATCAATATCGGAACCAGCCATGGCAACCGAGTTTTTAATGAACGTAGCATCAAAAGGTCCTTCTGTAATGTAAATTGATTTGTTTGTATCTATTCTATCCAGTCCAAAGATCTTGGGTTGTTCCTCGTCCAGCATGATCGTGATATATCTAAGTGTAGCGTTGCGTGCTAGTGATCTGCCTTGGTATCCAAAAAGGTTACCTTGTTTGTCTTTGAATGGAATGATGATGCGGGGATGATCCTGCCTGAGGGTATCAAATGTCTGCTTCTGTTTGTTAGTCCACTCTTTAAATTTTGGACAGTAGTAGAAGTAGTCGAGATCTTTGATGCCTCTTTGTTCTAGATATTTCCTAGCCTCGTGAAAAATATTTAGGTCTGAGATTTTTTCTAGACCAGTAGCAGATTTAACAAAATTAGGAGGTGAAAAATTAAGTTTTGGATTTGGTGTGTAAGACCCCTTTCCTGTACTAGAGGTAGAGTCTTTAAACTTTTCCATGACATATTGATCATGTAATAATATGTCTTGATCCTTTAAAAAATTAGACAAAGTTCTACCAACACCACAGTTGTGGCATTTGTATACATAATCTGCTTTTATCTTAAAAAAATATCCCCTCGCTTTGTTCTTTCTCTTTTTACTGTCACCGCAATAAGGGCATCTAAAGTTATAGAGTCCTGCTTTCTTGCGAGTAAAGAGAGATAGGCGAGGAGATATTAAGTTTATGTACTTATCGTCGATATACGACATTCATAATGATTAATCCAATGATCTCATTATAGGGGTGGATATTGATTCTGTCAAGCTTTGGTTAAGAACCATGCCTTTGAGCACTTTTTGTCCCATTGGACTGACTATAAACGATATCACAGTCAACGCTCCTGCTATCGTCCACATCTTCTTCTCCATTACACGGAGTCTTTGATCTACTAACCTTATATCCCTCTCACATCCTTTCTTGATAGAGTCTGTTTCTCTGTTAAGATCAGCAGAGAGTCTATCTAATTTTTCAAATAGAACTTCGTCTATTTTATCTTGTTTGTCTAACTTCTCATTATGCACAGCAAGAAGTTGACCCATCTTCATAGAGTTTTCTTGAAGAGTGTCAACTACTTTTTCTAATCTTTCTAGTATTGCTGTGTTAATCTCAGACATTGCCCTATCTACACGTTTCTGATAGCGAAATCAAGTGCAGATTGGTATGTAGCAGCGTCTTTGTTAAGCATGTACTGGAACTGTTGCTTGTGTGTGTCGTCTAACTGCCCATAACATGCTGCGATTCTCTTTGCAGAGAAGTTATCTAAATTCTGTACAGATCCATCACCGAATTGGATCTTTGCGAATGAACCTTCACCTTGTGGATTCAGTTCTGATGTAGCAACGTCTAGTGCTACTTGTACTACGTCTTGTTTTTCAAGAATTACATCTTTATTCACGTTAGTTTCCTCATTATTACGTTTTAGTTTTTTCTGTTGAGATGATGCTTTCTTTTTGAAATCAGATAATCTTGCTTTCATAAGAACATCCATCTCTTTGGTCTTTTTGACCATTTTTTCCTTAGCTTCGCCACGTTTTTTCTGTAACTCTTTCTGACGATTGAGTTTTTTCATCTGACCGATCTGTTTCTGTGCTCTCTCTGTCTCGGAAGACACTACTTCAGTGATAGGAGATTCAATTTCGGTATGTTCTTTTTTTGTTCCAGTCATTTTTCTGCGTTGTATACGGGAGAAGAGATCTTTAGCACCTTTGGTACGACCATCCACTGTCTCATTATTTTTCTTATACTTACGATGTTGCCTAGGATTCACCATGACAAATGCGGGAGGTAACTGTAGTCCAGAACCATCACCAGCAGAGTTAATCATCTCATTCATATTAGATTCAGTTGTTTTAGACATTCCTCGTCAACATCCTCGTTAAGTTTAGGTGGCAATCTATTGAGAAATAACATAAATGCCTTGATAATAGACCAATATGTTGCTTCTACTCTATAAAATAGCAGCGGTGTTGCTGCATCATCAAAGACATTATATAATACTATCACATGATTAAGTATCAGGTGAGTCTTCAACTCACCCGTTGTTTCGTACCTTCTCAGTAGTCTTTTAATGTACTTAAATCTCTTTAAATCCTCTTCAAAGTCTGAATAAGTAACGGACAACGGGTTGTTATAATTTCTAATTGCAAAAATTAACCAATTTTCATGGTTCAATTCACTGATATTCATATCATATTATGATCCGAATGTTAGAGTTCCTGCTCCGTTAGAGATAACTTCTTCTGTACCATTAGCAGATGTGATCTTAACTCTGTAGTTTTGACCATCTAATGCGTTAGATGCTAGTCCACTGTAACCAAGTGTAGCTGTAGTGAAGTTAGCGTATGTAATACCTGTATCAAGTGATGCAGTGATGTTAACCCAACGCTTAGTACCAGCCTTCTGACGTTGCCAAACATAAGCAAGTGTGCCAGGTGTACCAGTTGTACTTGTAGTAACTGCGAATGTACCAGCACCAGAAGATGAAGCAGAGTTACCAGGTTGACCTGTGATAGTTACAGCAGATGCAACTTCAGCAGCAATGGTATCATCAGATGCGTCACCAGATGTACCAGCAGCAACAGACATCGCTGCTATGCATTCTGCCTTGTGACGTGTGTTACCATAGTGATCTGTATATGTTCTATACAACCACCAACCAGGATTCTTAATTCCACGAGACTTACTCTCAGCAAGAGAACCCTCAGTAGAATCAGCAAAAATCAACTCATAACTATTAGAGTCTCCACCCAAGATTACAAATTCTGCAACGTGTTTTGGAGGAGTTCTTTTAATTACATTAGCAGCAGTAACTGTTGCTGTTGATCCTGCGTATACTTTGTGTAGTTCAATACTAGTAGTGCTAGTAACGGTCTTAACAATGTAGTTAACACCAGAAATTTGAAGTACATCACCACCGACAACGGTGTCAGCAGCGTTCTTTGTGACAGTGGCATCACCGTTAGTGACACCAATATTTTGTGAGAATGCAGCTGCATCCGTTGTTCCAATAAGTGACATCTTTTTCTCTAATCGTGTATTGTTCTAAGTTTTATTTATAAAAGGACTATTCCTTTGCTGCGATTGCAGCCTTGACAGTCTCAAGTAGCTTGTCATCCATATCAGTTTTGGTCAGTTTAACTGCCTTACCTAAGATAACTAAGCAAATTTCTATTAATTTTTCTCCAAGTTCCTCATTGTCAGGAATCTTGTTTACTGCGTCTGAAATGACTTTCGTTGCAAGTGGTAGTAGAAAAGAAAACATGGTAATATTCCATAATGTGTGTGTATCTATTTATTACTTTTCCCATTCCCCCAAAATTTCACCCATAATCTTCATAAACTCCTTGAATGACATGAGTTTTCCTACTCTATGATACCTTCTTGCTTTTAGTACACCAGACTCGAATGATTCTTTAGTCAAAAACCCATCACCCCTTACCTTCATACCTTTAGGAATGGGTTTACACTTCTGAGTATCATTACAATAGTACTCTCCTTTACCACATGTCTCTTCTTTTGCTACCTTTTTCTCTGGTAGTCCTTTATGTTTAGTAGATGCAAACTTTTTTGCATCCTTCATCTTTATGCTGGAAGCAACTCTGGCAACCTCAGGTGAGGTAGCTTTTTTCTCACCCTCTTTTTGAGCTTTTCTAACCATCCCGAAGAATCTTTGTTGGGATTTTGAGACTGACTTTTCATTTAACACCTCCTCATTCGTGGCACGAGTAGTCATACCTTTACCATGACCATCTTTAATGATGGGCATGACTTCTACGTTGCCAACCTTCTTGTTTTTCAGTTTTTCCTTTCTCTTTTTAGAATCAGTTTTAAATTGATCGTAGGATTTCATTATTTTTTCTTAGACATGGCAATGATTTTGCCGACCTTCTTGCGTCTTGCAAGTAGGTACTTGTCTGACTTATCCTTATCACCATCGTTATCTACATCACCGTCTTCTTTTCCAACTGGATCTAACTTTTTCTCTGTTACATGCTCTACTGATTCTGCTGCCTTCTTAAATGCATCAGGTGCAGGATATCCTTTATCGCCTTTCTTAGCAGGAGATTCTCCTCTCTTTCTCTTAGCGTGAATGTTGTCATAAAGACCCTTCTTACCTTCCTTTATCTCATCTTCATGTGGTATTGTGTTACCATCTTTGTCTTTCTGATGATGAAACTCATCTTCCTTAACGCAATTAGGAACAGATTTTCCTCCTTTCATCTTAGTTCCCTTTGCCTTATATCCTTTCCAGCATGTAGAAGCACCAACATTAGCACGAGCTGTCTTCATACTACCTTCTTCTATATTATCCCAGTTCTCAACCTTAATCTTTTCAAGAACCATTAACTCTCCATCAATTTCTATCTCTTCTCTTTCTAAAATGTTTGGGCATGCCTCAGTTGCATGGTTGCCACCACATTTTTCACAAACTTCTGTCTCTTCCTTAGTAGCAAGTTGTGCTTTAGGAGATTCTTTCTTAGGACCTTTCTTTTTAGTCAGAGTATTCTCTATTTCTGCACCGTGTGACTGTGGATCCATGCCATCAAATGGTGCTTCAGATAAATGTAAATCTGGTATGTCAGTGTTTTGGAAGCAATCGCCACCCATCCACTTATTATATTGTTCCATCAAACCTGATGAAAAATCATCATTATTTTTGACAGTGTTAATTGTATCTTGCTTCTTCATTTACTTACAAGGAGGTTCTTCTCGTATTATTTATAGCTCTAACATTCTTAATCCACTCACGAAACATTTTTCCTTCTTCAGATATAACAATTGCATAGTTACCACCCACTCTGTGGATGGTTCCTTTGACTCCTGTTCTTGAAGACATGACACTATCTCCCTCGCTCAGACCTTTCTCGTGTCTTTGCTCTTGTCTTAGTGCTTGTTCTCGTAATTTCTTAAAATTTATCATTTATAGTTGGCGGGTAAGTTCGCTGCTATTTCCATCATTAACATTCGACAATCATTCTCTTTTAAACTGGTAGGTATACCAGATCTGAATGTTTTAAAATCTCCAGCAAACGCTGCTCTTCTCATTTTAGTACCAGATACTGCAAATGTGTCACCATCTGCGTCTCTACTACCAGAAGATACGATGTCTAACTTTCTAAAAGAATACTCGTCTCCATTATATTTATGGATCCACTGCATCGCTTGTACTCTATCAGATCCTACAAGAAATATACACTCATCATATCCTGCCATCATAATATCTTGTAAAACTGCTACTGGATCTCTAGGTCCGCTGTATATTTTACCTTTATGTAAAGGAAACATCTTATTCATATAAAATAATTTTCTATCTGGCAGCAGAGGATTGTTCCCCTTCTTATCTACTGTCTGGGAAATGTAAATTCTATAGTCATCTGTGCCAGCAGCACGTTTTACATTATCAAAATTTTCTTTATGTCCTGTGGTTGGTGGTTGAAACCTACCAAATGTCATATAGCATCGTTTTGTTACTAACGCCATTTCTTTGCAACAGTAAAGTTATTGTATGAGAACTCAAGACGATTAACAAACTTGATCATGTCTCCATCTTTATGTAGAACATAACCCTCAGGACCTGTGACTTTATATCCTGTGTCTGTTTGTACAAATGTTTTAAAAGTTTCTAGTTTATCTAGTTTATCAATGACAAATTGCTTGATTTCTTGTATCTCTTTGTACAAACCAAGCATTGATTTGAACTTTGTAGCGTTATTGATCAGATAGTTTTCACTATCATATATTAATTTTTTCTTAGCAACCTGTGTTTTTGGTGTTTTTATCTTATCAGCAAGAGGTTTTACCTTACTATGATAAAAATTAGTCAAGTCTTCAAGTGCTTGTGTTGTATTTGATATGGTCTTTTGATTTTTAATTTGACTATTAAAAAATTGTTTAAGGTAAGAAGATACATGCCATTTAGCATCTCCTGCAGTACCAGAAAGAGTAGTCAATTCATCTAAAAAGTCTCCAGATGCAGCACACATTTTTTCTATGTTAGCAACGTACTTATCAAACAACACTTCTTCTGAATGATTTAAACCAACTCTATCCATTGGAGTGTCATTATCAACAGATAACACTTCAATAGATCCTTTTACCTTTGCACCAGCAACCGCTTGCATAGTTTGAAAATTATTACCTCTGTAATGTGTATGAAAAACTACACCTATCTTTGCTCTACTTGTTGCTACACCTATAGGATGATCTACAGGTATACCGTACGTTATAGTGTTTGGTGTGAACGTATATAATTTCTCTCCATTAACTGTTTCTCTTTTTACATCAGTAGTAAACAGTAAATCTCCTTGAACTATACCTTGTATACCTAAAGTAGAAAAATACTTCAAAGAATATTTTAATTTTTCTGCAAGATCTCCTTCATAATATAAATCTACATCAGCATCACGATAACATGCTTTAGAATTTATTGCGAAAACAGATTTTGTTCCAACAAAAAACATACCACTATTAGGATCAGTACCACATACAACTGATGGTGCACCATCCCATTTGGTTTGCATAAAACCTGTGCTATTATCACAACCAAGCATCTTTCTTAATTCTTTGAGAAAATTAACAGACGCTATACAACCCTCAACTCCATAGTTAAGCATCTCATCTTCTAAATGTTCAAGGTGTTTTAGTTGAGTTACGTTTGCCATTAACTATCGTCTGCTATTTCTGTAGAATCTCCTTGATGACCTGTTGCAACAGTCTCACCTTTCATTGTATATTTTGTCTGTAACTTATCAGGGTACACACGAAGTGGATCTGCTGTAGTACCTTTATCAGTTGTGTTTCTAATGTTAAAAACCATGTTAAATACAGGAGTCTCCATATGTATATTAACACGTTTTTTCCCTCCTGTGTCACCACCGTAACTTATTTTTACGTTTTTTGGAGTGGATGCTTTTTCTAAAAAATTCTCATCTATTTCTAGATGTTTAATTTTTGTTCCTCTCTGTAAATGCACGTAATGATACCCATATCCAAGAGATCCTTTTATAAGTTCCTTTATTAAGGAACGACTATAAGATGGATTAGTATCTACTTGATGATATCTTCTATTGCCATTATTAAATTCATTAAAAGTAGCACATAAAAATTGTTCATTTAAACCAAACGTTTTAATTAATGCTTTTCCATCTTCTTGTTCTATTTTTCCTGCCTTAACCTCAGCTACAGGAAATACAGTAGTTTTTAATCCAAGATTAGATAGGTTGGTTGTACCACTAGTTTTAAGTGAAAGATATATTTTACGTTTTTTATTATTACATTCAGTATCTAATGTTATATCAGTAACAGTAGAACCTATATCATATCCATTATTACGAGATGCAGTTCCCACTTCCCAATGTTCATTTACTAATTTCATTGGTCTTTTTTTATTTGATTTGCCCTCAGGAACTACAATAATTTTTTGACATTTGTCTAACTTATAATATTTTATTATGTCTTCAATAAAACTTTTGTATTTGTTATTTTCTATAGTATTTGTATCAATCCATTTGTTAAGAGCGACTTCCATGTCTCTCTCAAACAAACTTCCTTGATTATTCTTTCCTTTTGCTCCTCTACTACCATCACCAAAGTCTGGTCTCAATTTTGTGAGACTTAATTCTTTTGTAATTTGTTTTATAGTAAATCCACCTTCTAACAATCTTATAATCTTACATTCATTCTTCTTGCTAGAATCAAATGCTAAAGGATTTTGTACGACATGCCCATAATGTTGAATCAAATATCTGTACAAAGACAATGCTTCTATAGCAGATGTTTGATTCATAAATTTTACTGCTTTTCCAGCTTCTTCAAATGTAGATGGTAGGATGTCGAATGCCACTTACCTATCCCCTTTCTTCCTATTTTCAGAAAAGTAAACATCGAACGATCCCTCAGGATAACGCTTCTCTAATTTCTTGACATTAGTAGCAATCACTTCATCAAATGATACTTCAAGTGCCATGCATGCCTGTGCTACGTACCACATGATGTCACCAAGTTCAATGATCAGATGTTCTCTGTTGTCTTCGTTCCATGGTTTACCTTGGAATACCATCTTCTTAATGATCTCAAGGAACTCTCCACCTTCAGCATTAATCCCAACACCAGCAGTGGTAAGACGTTCAATATTGGCACCTTCTCTGTCAAGTTGACCCAAGCGATCAACAAGAGATTTAAAATCCTTACTAGGAGTGCTTGTGACAGCATCCACGAAATGAGTGTACCTATCAAAGTCCACATGCTTTATACGTTCCATTCTGCAAATTTAGATAATCGGTTTTGTGTTTGTGAGAATTGTTGTAAGGTTTCTCCTACCTCTTCATCTTCTATAGTTATGGCAGATGAATCATCTGCTACATCATACAACCTCATTTTCGCTCTGTCAATTCCCAGAATGAATTTTCGTGAGGCAGTCGGGTCATTGTATCTGTTCTTAAGTTGTTTGACCAAGATGCGACCCTGTTGTTCAAGTTCCTCAGTAGATATAAGGGCAAACATAAAATCAGCAGTGGCAGGGAGACCAAAAGACTCAGAAGTGTCAGTGAGATCGGGATCAGAGTTACCATAACCGCTACGAGTAGTTTGAGTAGCAGAGATAATAGGTAAATTACTTTCCACAGCAAGACCCCGAAGCTCTTCAGCAATCGCTTTAACATAGGTATACGAGTTAACAACAGCACCTTTATATCTAACAGAAGCACAAATGTTTAGATAATCAACAAAGATAAGATCAGGTGTAAAATCTTTCTTTAATTTAAGATCACTTAGGAGTGCCTTAAAATGTCCTGCATGTGCAGATGCAGTAGGGTACTCTTTAATGATCAATTTACCTTGTGTCTTTCTAGAGATCTCATTTACTTTTGAATTAAATAAAACCTCAGGTAGTTCCATGATGTCCTTGACGCTTACGTTCAAAAGATTTGCGTCAATTCGTTCAGCAATCTTCTCCTCTGCCATTTCACATGTAATGTAGAGAACGTTGTACCCCTGAGTGAGGGCGGAACCAGCCATGTGGCACATGAATAGAGACTTCCCGACACCTGTACCAGCAAGAGCGATGTTGAGAGTCTTGTTAGGGAGACCACCTTTCGTGATAAAGTTAAACTTTTCCAAATCAAAGGGAATTTTCTCTTCCTTCCTGTGGTAGAATTCATATCTGTCTGATGATTGTTCAATGTAGTCATGTCCTATATGTTCATCAAATGAAACTGCCAAAGCATCTTGTAAAATACTGGGTATAGCACCCTTTGTGAACTTTTTATCTCCGCCATCAGCAATCTTAATAGACTGCATGAGTGCTAAGTATATAGCACGATCTTGACACCATTTCTCTGTGGCATCTAACAACCAGTCATAATCCACCCAGTCATCAGATAGAGAATTTATTCCCTGTACTGTATCTTTGAATGTCTCTTCTGTAAGGTCTCCTCTATTCTGGAGATTAATTGTGAGAACTTCTTTAGTAGGGATCTTGTCGTACTTCGCAGCGAAGTCAGCAATCTCTTCAAATACAATTTTTTCATGGTACTCTTGGAAATAGTCTGCTTTTATAAATGGCACTACCTTACGATAGTATTGCTCATTGTATATTAGATTGCGAAGTATTGTTTCTTCTATTCTTTCTGTCATTCTAGTTTTAACCTCGCAAATGATTTCTCACTTAGTCTCTTCTGTATTAGTCTACCATAATCTTCATGTAGTTCGCAACCAATATAATGTCTATTTAATGATTTGGAAACAACTGCTGTTGTTCCTGATCCCATGAATGGATCTAGAACTATGTCTCCCTCTTCACTCCCTGCCTTGATACAAGGTTCAATTAGATCAGGTGGATACACAGCAAAGTGTGCTCCCTTATATGGTTTGTTTGTTACAGTCCAAACATCTCGCTTATTTTTCCTGTCATAAGACTTGGATAACCCACTATGAGGAACCAACCCAGTGCCAGGATTATGGTACTTACCTTTAGTGCGGTCTCGTGTACCCCAGTCTTGCTTGACGGGTTCTTTAATTGCTTCATTGTTATAATAGTATTTACGATTTTTAGAAAGTAGAAAAATATATTCGTGTGATTTAGTACACCTATCCTTTACCGACTCAGGCATAGGATTAGGTTTATGCCATATGATATCCTGACGTAGATACCAACCATCTGCACGCAATGCAAATGCTAACATCCACGGTATACCTATTAGATCTTTCTCTTTAAGACCTTCTAGTTTGTTACCTCTCTTAGCACACTTGTCAGGTAGATCTTGTTTTGTTTTACTTACAGTTTGTTTTGGTAATGCTTGTCCTTTACCAGGTCTATAGTTGTAATAACTATCTCCTATGTTTACCCATAGTGTACCATCATCAGTTAGCACATCACGTACAGATCTGAATACTTCTACGAGAGATTGAATGTATTCTTCTGGTGTTTGTTCTTGTCCTATCTGTGACTCTTCTCCACCATAATCACGTAACCCATAATAAGGAGGTGACGTGACACAAGTTCTTGCTTTGCCATCAAACTCTTTTAAAGTCTCACGACAATCGCCAAATAAAATTGTATCAACCACCATAACTATATTCCTTCTTCGCTGCCTCCTCCAGTTGCTTCATCACTCCTTCGGTGAAGTACTTCTCTGGATCCTTGAGAATAGCAGAAGGGTAGACGCTAGACTCCCCGACAACAATACGATTTCCTTTACGCTTAAAGACTCCATACTGTTCACCCAACTCCAATAGTCCGTAATATTTGTCAAGTCCACGTTCATCAAAATACAATCTAGTTTCAACTTTACTTCCCTCCTTTGTTAATCGAGATTTTTTTGCTTCGCATTTTATTATGTTACCAACAAGTTCTGTACCTTCTTTCTCCTTCTTCTTTCCAAGATAGATTATAGTTGATGCTGCATACTTGAGTCCTGTTCCACCACCCATTTCTTTTGTAGGAACATAAGATCCTATCACATCATATGTATGATTTGTCACTATCATAGGTATCTTTGCTTGACCTAGTTTCAAAGTCAACACACGAAATGCACCTTTGATTAATTGTGATTTAGTCATGTCTCTAACTTGTTTATCATTAGAGATGTCATCCATCTCTTTTGATGTAGATAACATACCAAGAGAGTCAAGAACAAACATCATTGGTTCTCTCTTTGGTTCTTTCATATACTTGTCTACGATACGACAAGCTTGTGTTCTAAATTCTTCAATAGTAGATACTGGAAACAATACCATACGTTGAGAATCAATACCACGAGACTCAATCATCTCCTTAGAGATAGCAGATTCAGTCTCAAAATATATAACTCCTCCTGTAGGATTTGCTTCTAGAAAATTACGAACAACACTTAGTGCAAAGAATGTTTTACCTGTGCTGCTCTCTCCTGCAAGTGCAGTAACTTTGTTAGAAGGTATACCTCCATATAAAGAACCACTTACAAGAGCATTAAAAATATATGAACCAGTGTCAACATAGTTGTCTACGTCACCCGCAGCAACTCCATCACTTACTATACTAGCAAACTCATTGCCACTGTCTTTAATTACTGTATCTAAGAATCCCATTGTGTTGCTTCATCCTCATAAAAATTTACATAATCATATTTGTTGCTCATAAGTTTTGCAAACGAACGAGCAGTTTCATAGTCCTCAAAACATTTGATGCTATCGGTATCAATCTGACCAACAACNTGGTTAGTCCAAGTGACAACGTAGACTTTTTTAGTCATTCAAAGAAACTCCCAATAGTAATAACTTTTTCGTGTGTCCACCCAATACATTGTAGCACATTTTTGAGAGGTTCCAAGAAACTTTTCTCAAATTGTGTTTGATAATCAACATATTTCTCTATACCAAATTCCTTTGGCAGTTCACCAAAGAAACTGATACAGTTTTCATGTAGAGGGTTAGGTGTTTTCAAGTACATAAACTTGATCTTCTCACCCTCCTGTATAAATGGATGCTTATGTTCTACTTTATATTTTTTGACGTACCAGTTGTATAGGAGTGCCCCTCTGACATGGATTGGGGTTCCTTTTGAGTAAATTGTTGTTGGATGTCTGTACTTGCTAAGGTTGTTGACTCCACGGGGGAATGCGACTTCATCGTAGGGTCGCTCTTTTGTTTCACTGCGGACTCCATTGATGAAATTGATAAGCTCATCATTGTCTTTGCCGATAATAATCTGAAACGCTGCATATAATTTATCCCGAAAGTATGCTGGTGTTGATGACCTAGCAGTTTCTAGACCCATGATTTTCATCTTGGGTTCTTTATACCTGACTCCTTCTGAGTCCCATACGTTTAATATATATCTCTTCTTCGCTGTCCATATTCCTCTGTCTGCAATATTTTCTCTCTTCATACTCATTTTTTGTTCGTACGCCGAAACGTACGTCGCCAATTCCTGATAACTCTTCTCGATAAATGGTTCCAGTTTTTCTTCGCATATCTTATTAAGTAAGGAAACAATTGCTGCTTTGTCGCTAGACTTAGAAGCAAAAAATTTATTAACAAGAGGTCCAAGATTAAGATATATTGAATCTGTGTCAGATGCAATTACGTAATCCTCCTTGTCTGTACTGAGCAGTTTATTTAGGTAACCATTCATTTTATTCTCTATCCAACGGATAGAAACCTGTCCTGACAGTGTGATTGCTTCTGCATTTGCTGTCTTATAATATCTGAAGTGTTCATTACCAATAGCACCATAGGCAGAGTTGAGAGAAATCTTCTTTGCCATCTGTATATTATTACAACGAGCAATCTCTTTTGTAAGTTCAACAGTAGGAGTTTTTTCATACTGTTGCTTTGCTTTGATCATTCTCTTCTTGAAGATGACTCTAGAGTCATACATCTTCTGCATCATCTGAGGTAAGAACCCATGCTCATCTTTACTATACTGTGCTCCGTTAGCACATGTAGCAAACTTCCTATCAATCTCTATCTTTTGATTTAAAATTCCCTCAACGCTCGCACTAGGATGTCTAGTATCTTCGAGTGTTTCTGGAGAGATATTGTACTGCATAATAAGATGAGGATACAGAGAGTTGAGATCAAAAGATACAACCCAATCATAGAATCCTGGTATTGGTTCTTTTACATATGCTCCTGCATACTTCTCAGTCTTTGTTGCTTCTTTCTTAGGAGGTATGGCAATCTTACGTTTGTTTAGTTCATTGTAAATGTAGTTGTCCCACATACGAACCTGACTGAATACATCTTCAAAGTTTACCTTAGCATCGTATGCCATGGTATATGCGAGTTCAATCAGTTTCATCTTGTCTTCTAGTTTGTCAACTAAACGAACGTCATGAATGTTATAATCAATAAACTTTTGCCAGTTGTTTTCATAGAACTCTTTGAATGTATCATACTCAGAGTGATCTAGTTTCTTCTCACCTAGTTCTACATTACAGATATGATCAAGGCGATATGATTCTTGATTAGTGTAAGTAAACTTCTTGTATAGTTCTAGGTAATCAAGTGTAGATATACCAAGTGTATCAACAGCAAATTGTTTACGACCTTTAATAAAGATCTCACGTTGTGATACTAATTTCCATGGAGATAAAAGTTTAGTGAACTTCTCACCAAGAATACGATTGATACGATTACAGATGTATGGCATATCAAACAACTGTACATTCCATCCTGTAATTACATCTGGAAAGTTTGCTTGCCANTAGTCGAGGAATGCTCCCAACATGCTTTCTTCTGATCTGAAATGCATGTAATCCACCATGGAGTCTTTGTTATCGTATGGTCTTGCCCCGAACACAGTAATCCTACCAGTGAAACTATCTTTGATTGAGATGGCAAGTATCTCCTGATCGGCAGATTCAATATCGGGAAACCCATTCTCTGCTGCGGTCTCGATATCAATATTGAATATGCGGATCTTGCTGGAATCAAACTTGAGTTCTTCTTCTGGGTGTTGTTCAGCAATGTATTGATATAAAAATCTTGTGTTACCATATATCTCAAAGTCTGGAACTTCTTTATATTGTTTTACGAAATCTCTTGCTTCTGCTATAGAACCAAACTTATGTGGTTCTACCCACTCACCTTCTAGTGTTTTCCATTTAGAATATTTTTTTGTAGGCAAAAAAAGCGTTGGGTTAAAAGGAACCCGAACGCTATATCTCTCACCATTATTATATCCTCTTACGAGGAGACGATTTCCTGCTTGTTCAACACTTGTGTAAAACTTCATTCAAGGGATTTAATATAGTTTGCAAGTAGATCCTTACTAGGACTTACAATAGTGGTAATGTCAGTTGACCTGACTATTACCTCACGATCATCAGAGTTCTTAGGCCACTGACTTAGGTTACCTTCATAGTCTACCATAAAAGGTTGACGAAGTATACAATCAGGATCACCAGGTAATGTTTCACCTTCGACTTCATCAACCTGTGCGACTATCCATTCATTCGCTAGTCGCAGTAGATTTGCTGCTATCTCCATCTTTATTTTCCTCATAGAACAATTGATCTTCCTTCAATCCAATCTCATATAACCTGTCAGCATAGTTTTTAACAATGTTATTATCAGGATAAACGACACTGATGATATGCTCACCACTGATTCTGTGATCTTCAATAGGAGAGAACGGACACCATCTAGAATAGTTGATAGGTATAGTTCCATCATCATTGAGTTCTCCAAGAGTGAGTAGGTATGGATAAACCATTCTATACCCTGCTACCTTCTCTTCTTTATCTTTAACCTCACCAAATAAACACAGAACACGTTCTGAGTTTGCAAGACTAACGATTCTCATATTATGATTAGTAATCAATTCTTCATTCATTTTTTAATTCCTTTTTTTCTTGAAGTTTTCTTTCATAAGCATCTTGTAATCCTGGTTCGGGAGTACTGATTGTCATTACACAATCATATGGTATTTTAAACTGCCAATCAGGAGAATAAGGATTCCATTTACTGAATTTTACTTGGTATTCCATACCTTGCTGTTCAGTGAGATACTGAGGTGTGCTGCCTTCCAGATTTAAAATGTATGGTTCTTCCATGAGAAGACAGACACCTTTACGGTCTTTACCTTCTTCATCAAAGATCTCTTTTAATTCTGTAATAACACGGTCACCTGTTTTAAAGGTAACAACTGATACTGCCATATTATAGCACCTAAAATTAAATTTGTCAAAATATATTTCCGTACTTTTCATTTCTAGACATAATGTTAAATGAAATAGAAACCTTATGAGTTCCAAAAGACACTACACTATGTGGTAGAGATGATGGAAATATAATCACCTCTCCCTCTACATTATTCTTTGTGTTGTAGTTCATCTCAAACAATTGATGTCCAGATTGGTAAAACACTGTGCCATTTTCTCCTTCTAGATGTAGGAGATATATGCCAGAGAATGTAGACGACGGATGTGTATGTGTCTTATGCCAACACTTACCATCACGATAGACATTATACCACATAGACTGCAGTTTTGATTCCTGTGGTCTATGTACGATATTCAAATTGGGATCCTCCAACATTTGGTTGAATGGATCCCATACTACATTATGATATATTTCCTCCTCCATGTCAAGAAGAATGTTGTTCTCCTCAAAATAGTTTGTTATAGAATCTTGATACTCACCTTTATATGTGATGCCAGATTCATTAGCATATATCTGAGGTAATAACTTTTTCTTTAATTGTTCATGGTCTTTAACTTTGGTATAGAACACAAAGTTAGAAGGAAAATTATATAACATTAATAATGTTTCTGACGTTTTTGTTTCTCTGGTAGTTCTTTCATCAATGTTATAGTAAGAAGTCCATCTTTAAATTCTACAGATTCTACTTCTACATCATCTGCCAGTTGCCAGTTACGTGTAAAGTTTTTGTGAGATATTCCTTTATGTGAATACTTTCTTTCTTCCTTAGAAGATCTGTCTGCTGAAATCGTTAAAACATTCCTCTCAGTTTCTACAGAAATGTCTGCCCCCGAAAATCCTGCAAGAGCCACCTCCAATATGGTTCTAGAATTAGATCCATTATAGATGTTGTAAGGAGGATAGTTTGTTCCTGATCCTGCAATAGCTTCAAGTCTGTTGAATGTTTCATCGAGTCCTAGTGTGAATGGAGTAAAATGCTCCCATGTATAGTTTACCATTGTGCCCTCCGTAAAGCGACGTATATTACTGTGACCCTTTCGGCATCACATTAATATTTTATAATTATAGCATAAAAAATGGAGGTGTGCAAACCCCCAAAAACCAATACGGTTTCTACTCTTCTATCTCAAAAAACCATTTAATAGACTTGATGTAATCAAATGTACAACCTATGTCTTTATCACAATTCACATTATATTTACGGTCACACAAAAAATTTCTTAATTCTTCAACAGAATTAAATCTGCCTTGGTGTCTTTCTTGATCATCGTATAGGTGATACTTCACGGTTCTTGTTTTTTTCTTCCAATATTATACTTGCTTTCTAGTGTCCATTCGTTTTTTTCTTTAAAACTTAACACTTTGATTTGATTTAGTGGAGCAAGGTCTGCTATCTTATCTTTACTAATACTATTAGTAGTTACTAATCCCCAATCTAATAACAACTGTACGATTCTATTCCTACGTTGAATATCATTCAATGATAAATTAGTATTCTTTCCGTCTAATGCAAATAATTCTTTGAAGTGTACGATATAATACTTACCCTGTTTGTGAAGTATGTGACAGGATTGATATATCTTCTTCTCTTTTCTTGATGCTACACCTATACGTGTTAATGTTTCACGAACTTTTAAAAAATCATCTGGTTCATTCAATGTAACTTCAACCATGTCAGATTGTTTCCATTGAATCTCAAGTTCACCGTTCATGTTTGCCACCTTTGCTTAATGCTTTTTTGATATAATCTAGTTGATCCTTGGTGAGAATTCTGAGTGCTTGAAGTGCCTTATCGTCATTATAACCATAATACTCTTTTACNATCTCAAGATAATCAATAGAATCTTTCTTTGCCCAAGGAGANAATCTCTTTCTTGGTTTCACACTATTTATATAAAAGTCATACTGCAAACGCTTTGGTAGATGAGGGTTTTTGTTCATCTCATTAGCAAATAACACAGTGTCAGTAAAGGAACTCAGACATCTGTTAATAATATATGTCGGATATTTCTTCTCCGCATCAATGTCATCAACCAATATATTCTTCTTGGATTGATTGATGCTGTATAGGTAGTCTTTCAGTTGGTACATTGTTCCAGTGGCGGATTACTCCGCTAATAATAAAGCAGTTAGTGATAAGATAGCTGACGAATATAACAGTGCGTACCACAACCACGTAATTGTCATATTCTTTTGTTCTGTCGTCTGAGAATGATCCGAGTGCATACTTCCATATCTCCCAAAATTTACTTAGCATTGACACCTACGACTCTAGCGTTAGGGTTTCTGGCAAGTGCAACTTGACGTGCATCTTGATAGTCTTTAGCAATCACTTCTTCTTTAAAGATAGTTCCTGCTTTGTATAGGGTTACTTCACACTTCATAATTCATTAATACTAATTCTTTTCTGGATGCTTGTTCTTTATTATAGCATCCTGTAGACCTCATTGTGTAAGTGTGTGCAAATTCTGCAACTGTCCACCCATCAAACCTATCTCTAATTAACTGTGATGAGTTATATGATATTAGGATAGGAGATGTAGACTTGTCGCATACAGTTGCAAACTCGTCATGGTTAAATCCTTTATGCATATCTCCTTTTCTACCATACAAATTAGATTTGATTTCATATGGTGGATCTAAGTATATGTAAGTTCCTTCTTTATCAGATAACATATGTTCATATGATAGATTAGTTATCTTCCATTTCTTAATCATCAAAGAATACTCTGGAAGTTTCTCAATACCATTAACTGAGAAATTACTTTCTGATGCCTGTTTAGAAAATGCACTACTCTCTGTCAATCCACTAAAAGAACATTTGTTTACAACGTAGAATGATACAGCACGATCAATACTGTTTCCTACTGGTTTTGCTAGGTAGTCTTTAGCATCTAAAAATAATTGTTTAGCAGAACCAGGATCTGAATGTCTTTGTTTAAGTTGTATCAATATGTCTCTAAGTTTCTGACCGTCTGATTGCAATACTTTCCAAAAATTATACAGTGGTTCATATAGATCATTGACCCATATGTCTATGTGTGGATACCTTTTACCTATCTCTATTGCTACAGAACCACCACCTAGAAATGGTTCACGAAATTCTGTATAGTCTTTTAGATCAGGGATAAACTGGAACAGTTTACTCAATGCTCTAGACTTACCACCAGGATATCTTAGTGGTGTTTTGTATGACTTTAAACTTTTTGTTTTCATTTTCTGAATACTCCAAGTTTAGCAAGGAGATACACTGATAGTACTGTCCAAAATACAACTTCTAATCCAATGTGATTCATGGTTTCTTTCCCTCCCAAATTTGTGCTTCAATTAAATAAGTTCTTGCTCGTTCAATGCCTTCTAGATTATCACCTAGTGCACCTATGCTAGTATTACATACCTTACATAAAAATCCACGTAGTTTTCCTGTTTCATGACAATGATCTAAAACTAATTGTAGATCTGTCCTACCACAACAATCACATGGAGTTCCTAAAGGTTTTGTTTTNCCATGTATTTTCTTTAGGTCTCGCTCTACCTTCCTAACAACCTTTCTACATTCGTAACACATACCATGACGATATGTTTTAGTTGCTGTAACAGTTGTTATTTCAAAAGCAGTGTCCTCCTTTTCCTTTTTACATGTTCTACATATCTTCATTTGAATTCACAACTCATCATGATTTCTGTGAGACATGCTAACAAGTTTACTTCTTGGTCAGGAACAATAGGGATACTGTTCATATACTTTGCAATAATTAAAACTGCCTCTGGTATAGAGGATGGTTTTAATACACCATACAAACTATCATAGATCTTACGCATGACCATGGTAGGATCATTGTCCATATGTTGTACNACCCAGTTCTTTACTGTAGTAAACTCTTTCTTTTTAAGAGATCCTAGTAAAGTATCTAGGTTAACATCAGCAACATCAACAAGAATTGCAGATGTAATAGAACCTGTAGCAGCATAGCGTTGACATTCATTTATAAGTCTTCGCCAATCTGGATAATATCTTTTGATAAGTTTTGCCAAAACTTTATCATCATACTCAACCTTTTCTTTTGTGAGTATACTTCTCAACCTTACAAAGAACTCTCCTTGTAATTGTGTTGATTGCTCAGGTTTGATTCTAAAATCAACAACTGTACATCTAGAATGTAATGGTTCAATAATCTTATTGATAAAATTACATGTGAATATAAAACGACAGTTGTTATGAAACTCTTCTACAGCAGTTCTCAATGACAGTTGTACATCGTTAGTAGTGTTATCTGCTTCGTCAATGATAACAACTTTATGTGATGCACCTGATGTCAATGATACCGTTGTAGCAAACTGTCTTACACGATTTCTAACTGTGTCCAGAAAACGACCTTCGTCAGATCCATTGATGACAATGTATGATGCTCCTATCTCTTCACACATTGCCTTAGCAATAGTGGTCTTACCCACTCCTGCTGTGCCACTCAATAGCAAGTTAGGTAGTTCTCCTTGTTCAACAAAACCTTGGAAGACATTACGTGTTGTATCTGGTAGGATACAATCTTTGACTTTGTTAGGTCGATACTTCTCAACCCAAAGGAACTCTTTGCTCATTATGTAAAAGTAAATTGAAAGAAAATGTCAATCTCATATTAGCACTGGTTGTCAAGTCAACGCAATGCTTTAAGTATGGTGGGAATAAGATTACATCCCCATCATGTAAATTTGGTTGTAAACTATCAGCAAAGTATTCTTGAAAGTCTCCACTGTTATATGGAAACTGATGAACTCTGTTGTTAGAATCTGGACGGAAAAACGTTGTAGGTGTAGCACCTTTATTATAATAGATACCACACCAGTACGGTGTCTTTTCCATACAACCTGTCAAGTGTGTATGTGGTTCTTGCCCCTGATTCTCATGATATACATTATACCAGAAATTATTAACAACAAACTTATCTGGTATACCATTCGACATAAAAAGTTTTTTAATTTGTTCAGATAAATCTTTTATCAAATTATCTCTGACATCAGGAGATATTAATCTATCGTTGTCAGTAATAAAAGGATATGTAGAATTGACAGATGTTGTCCATCCTTTAGGACGACTATCTATTCTTCCCTGTCTTGCAATGTCAGAGAAGTCATAGGTTTCATGCTTATCAAATCTAAAAGTAAATATAGGAACATAAAAAATTTTATGTAATATCATGCGGGTTCAAGGGCAATATAATATTTGAGATCTGCATCTTGACTTGTCCACTCAGAGATCAAGTGCTGAGATACTTTGACAACATAGTCACTTGGTAGAACACGAATGTTCTCAATCTTAAGGTCAAGAGAAAAGGTGCCAGTAGCAGTACCCTTGACAGAGAGATCGTAAGTATTACTGGTATCATTTTCTTTGTCTCTCAGAATTAATTTAATAACATCTGATCCCTCTTCTGAATAAAAAGTTAGATCAGGTAAACTATAAACTGCAGATGCTTTTTGGATATTAACTAGATCCTCAGCAGTAAGAGAGAATTGTATATCTGAACCAGGAAATTTTACATTCTTTTCTGGTGCACTCTTCAATGTAATCTCAGGGTCAGAAAAATAATACTTTGCACATTGACGACCACCTTTGATGTTTACAAAATCTTTACTTGTAAACTCTAACTGTGGATCATTGAATAAAGATATACCCATCAAGAACTGACTCAAATCATAGATTGCAAAGTCAGTAGGAAATACTTCCTCACCTGTAAATTTTGCTAGAATATTTTCTGCATTGGATATGGTTCTAACTGTTGAACCTTGACGAAATACAATTGATGAATTGATAGTCGAAAAGTTTTTAAGAACGTCTAATGTTTTTTTAGATAGTGTTACTTTACTCATTTGTCATAATCTACTGAAAAGGTTGTAGGTGTGTTAGCGTTTAACTCTGCTGCTCTAGCAGACTTATCACTAAAGTGTAGAAGGAGAACTGCATAGTGAACTATTTTGAATAGATCTTTTCTTGCTGTTCCCTTTCTATCATACCTCGAAGCATATTTCAAAATGTTAGACCTACAGAATGCTTCAGCATCACCAACAGAATCAATGAGATCCAATGTTTGGATTCCATGTTTGCTGTAGTGTGCACCGTAGGTGCTAGAGATATACTCTGAGATCTGTTTCAAGATCTCTTGTTCATTGTATTTCAATTCTCACTCCAGACATGATCTATGTCACTATGATAGCATTGAAATTCATTTCCGTCAAGGTCAACAACATTTATTTTATGTGTTGCTGACCATTCACTGCCCCCATCCCCTAGGATGCGAACACTCCTACCGTCTTTGAGACGGAGGATGTGTCCAAGATAACCATCAAACGGTTTGCTCATCTTTTACCTCGTTAGGAACTACATCTGCATCTATCTTATCATATAATTCTAAGAATGATTGCTTTGTTTCCTCATCAAAACGATTGGTGCAAACCTTGATTGCTTTCATACGATTCTGCCAGATAGCAAATGCACGGATGATGTGTACAAGTCTACGTGTTGAGATAACTTCATCAACACCACCATCGTTGAATGTTCTACGGATGATGTCTGCCCAGTTTGCGAGATGAGAACAGAACTCTTTGTCAAGAACAGCAAGTGATGTTGCTGCTTTCTCAAGAATCTTTGTCTCTGTAGCAACAGTAGGATACTCTTGCTCGAATGTCAAGGCAAATCTCTCAAGGAATGCTTCGTTCAATACGTTAGTACCGATGAATCTACCATCCTCAGAACCTTTACCCTTTGTATTTGCTGTAGCAAATATGTTGAAACCAGGACGACGCTCTACATAGCGACCTGTCTTCTTCAAGAATAAACCTTTACCTTCTAGAACAGATTGTAGACAAAGTATCTTGTTAGATGCTAGGTCAACTTCGTCAAGAAGAAGGATAGCACCTCTCTCAAGTGCTTCGATGACAGGACCGTTGTGCCATACTGTCTCACCGTTGACAAGTCTGAATCCACCGATAAGATCGTCTTCGTCTGTCTCGATAGTGATGTTGACTCTGATGAGTTCTCTCTTGAGAGCAGCACATGCTTGCTCTATACCAAGAGTCTTACCATTACCAGATAAACCTGTGATGAATGTAGGGTAGAAGATACCTGATTGAATAATCTTCTTGACATCAGGGAAGTTACCGAATGGAACAAAGTTAGGATCTTTGCTAGGAACTAGGTTCTCTGCAATAGCAGGAGATGCAGAAGGAGCATTGTAAGTGATCTCAAGTTTTTCTTGGATAGTTAGATCCCACTTACCAATACCTTGTTTGTACTGTTTAAGTCTTTTCTTTACTGTAGCGAGTGAACAATTAAAATGCTCTGACGCTTGAAATAAATTTTTTGTGTTAACTTCTGTACCGAAGTTTTCTGTCAAGTATGTAACAAAGTCTTCAGTTGTTACAGGGATAGGAGCGAATGGCATTTTAAAATTTGTTGTTGTTGTACTTAGTATAATGGATAGTTAGGGGTGTTGCCACCCCTAGTGGACAGTTTGTTAACTGACTTTACTTACGAATGCGTTAAGTAGTTTTTTGTTAACAGATTTGTTTGCAAGCATTTTTTTGAATGCTCTGGTGATGTCACCTTTTTTAGCATTGTCTTTTACAACGAACTCTGTGTCATTGTCAAGTGCTTTGTTGTTGATAGCATAGAGTTCAGTGAATCCTGCAGGACTTGTGATAACTGCAGACTTCTCTTTCTTCCACTGCTTTTGAATCTCAGCATAGTTACAATCTGGTGAACCATAGTTAGAAACAAAACTCATAAGAGCACTACCTGATAAGATACGGAATCCAAGAACATTTACATCAGGGTTACGATCACGTAATTGCTTGAGGAAAATGTTGGTAGTGGTGCTGTATGTGAACTGTTCGTATGTACGTCCAGTTGTGCGGTCACGTAATGCTACACCTGTATCAATACGACGTGCACGGATTACATAGTCACCCTCACCTCTATCATACTCAGCACCATAAGCACTGGTGCATGCTTCGCCATCAGTTAGGATACATACGTTTACTTTTTGTAAACTATTATCTTTCTTGAATTTAGGAAGAATGTGGTTGAGCATAACGATTGACTCATTCAATGGAGTACCAGATAAACCAAGACCTATTGTTGATGAGTATGAACCATATCTTCTGTGCTTAGATGCTTCACGAAATAGATTTAGACACATACGCTCATAGTCTTTACCATTAGAACGTGATGAAACAAAGTTCATTAAGTAGAACCATTTGTCAATGTAGACCTTGTTCTTCTCTAGGTCATTCTCGTCAACATCATAGTAAGAACGATAGTATGGAGTATCTTGTTCTATAGTAGCATCATTGTCGATAGCACGTTGTGCTGCACCCCACTCATTTGTGAAAGCATATACTTCAAAAGGTATTTGTACTTTCTTACAGAATGAAGTTAGGTTGATCAATTGCTTTACAGTAGCAAGCAACTCATAGCACATTGAACCAGACCAATCAAGAACAAAGATCATGCCATGATTCTTACCATCAGGAATAACTGTAACTCTCTTGAATAGATCTTCGTTGTACTTGTATGTGTGAAGCATACCTGTGTTTAGAACACCTGTCTTAGCAGTAGAAGCACGTGCATATGCATCAGCAGATTTACGACACTCAAACTCTTTGACCATGTAGTTTACTTCTTTCTGAGATTGCTTACGAAACTTTCTGTAGTCATCATCAACATCAGTAAAGTCATCTCTCACATCTCTTTGAGAATCAATCCAAGTGTGAATTGTTTTCCAATCTACAACGTGCTTAGAAGTGTCAACATTCTCTGGTATCTCTACATAAGTAGTTGGTTGACCATGGTCAACAGAAGAAAGATTTTCTTGTGCTTCATTGAATGCTTGCTGTGTAGAAGAACTATCAATACCACCTTCATTATCATCACCTTCACCATCTAGTAAGTCATCTAGTGACTCACCATCATCAGGTTCGGTCATGTTACCATCTTCATCATACCAATCATCTTTAACATCTTCTAGGTCTGCTCCTGTTGAAGAACCACCACTTCTGTCACCTTTGATATCTACTTGTAATTTACCGAAACCATCTTCGTCATCAGACTCTGTATCGCCACCAGTAGAAGATGGAGTTTGAGAAACAGGCACTTCAGTTTTCTCTTGCTCATCTTCTTGTGTCTTGGCATAGTTATAAACATCTTGTGCAATCTTACACACTTCATCAAATGTCTCAGCAAGGTCAGCACGAGCAACAAACACATACTCAGCACCTTCAAAAGGCATCATAGCGTGAGCACCTAACTTGAAATGTAGATTGATACGATCAATAAGAGATAACTCTGTGAGGTCTTTGTCAAAGATCTGGAAGAAGTCTTTGTCATTGAGTTCTGTGTAACCACCAACAAAAGATTTCTTAAGACCAGGATACTTACGCTTCATGAGTTTCTCGATACGAGCATCCTCAATAACGTTGACGTAATCTCTTGGGCAAGATACTTGCTCTGT
>FUFK010067370.1_pt1 | contig 24721 bp, 30 predicted proteins | sample 1021851 | NCBI WGS metagenome assembly FUFK01 (sample SAMEA51879418, study PRJEB19060) | metagenome | reverse complement strand
CAGATAACAAAAGAAGAACACAAGTCTGATAATCTAGCTCGTGATAAACACACACTAGAAGAAAAAAATAAAATGGTTCAGTATGACGAAGGTCATATAGTTTTATATATTGAAGCTTAGGGAGTATAGCTCAATTTGGTAGAGCAGGAGCCTTTTAAGCTCTTGGTTCAAGGTTCGAGTCCTTGTGCTCCCACAAATGTTATGATAGATAAATGTATAAAATGTGATACTAAAATACCTGATGAAAGAGTTNATCTTGGGTATCGTGAATGTGTTGAGTGTTCATCAATAGAAGCTTATTCAGCACATATCGTGTATCCACACAAGACAGGAGCTTATGTTCAACCTGTTTCACAAGAAACGAAAAACAACTTAGATAGATTAGATAGAAGAGCTGTTAAGGTTGGTGGTAAAATGTCCAACACTAGTGCTAGAGAATGGAAGATGCCTGAACCTAAACCACAATCTAAAACTATTGTTAAAAAAGAAAAAGTTGTTTTTAAACATAGAAAGTTTTCTGATGTTTTTGTCAAGTGTAAAGATATTTATAACCAAAGTGGTTATGACAAGTCATTAGAATTTTTATCTGAGTTATTTAAAACAAATAAAATTAATTTAACAACGAAAAGAAATTGTGTAAACTTCTTAACCACGATACATATGTTAAATAGAAAACAAAGAAAGTTAGTATTGAAATGAATTATAATGAAGACGACAGAGCACAAAGACTATTAGATGTCTTTGATATTTTACCAGGACAAGTAAATGTTTCGTATGTAAATAATACGAGTCATATTGTTGCATGGCATAAACACAATTTACAAACAGATTATTGGGTATGTTTAAAAGGTTCTTTTAAAGTAGGGTTAGCAACAACAAGAGATGGTTGTAAGTTTGAATATCTTTCAGATAAAAATCCAAGAGTGTTAGAGATAACACCAGGTATTTATCACGGATATAAAGCATTAGAACCAGGTTCTATACTATTATATTATGTAACAAGAAAGTATGATGTAGAAGATGAAATAAGAAGACCGATAGGACACTTTGGAGAACAATGGGAAACAGAAAACAAATGAATCAAAGTTGGTTAAATATAGAATGGTTTAAAAGAAAAACACTTCACGAATATCAAAGTGGTGGAGAAGAAAGTGCCTTAGAATACATTGACCATATATCTGATTTACTAAGTGATAGTGATTATGATACATTATTAGAATACATTAAAGAATTAAAACCAGAGGATACTAATCCTGACAAATCAGAGGAAGATAGATTATGGCGAATTTAACAGGTTGGATAATACATAAAAAAGAATTAGGTGAAAACTTTGAAGTATCANGACTTGTNGANGANTTTGAAAAACAAGGNGTAGATGTTCGTGTAGTTAATCCAAAAGATGTAGATATNTTTGTAGATAGAGATGATAGAAAATCTATTATAGTTGATGGTAAACCAAGAAAATTACCTGACTTTGTATTTCCAAGAACAGGTTCTGGAACAACTTACTTTATTAAAGCCATTATCAGACATATGGAACGACTAGGTGTTACAATGATTAATGGAAGTGATGCTATTGACAATGTTAAAGATAAATTATATTCACAACAAATCTTAGGACAATCAAATCTACCAGTTCCAAAAACTATGTTGGTAAAACATCCTATTAATCTGGAACTAGTTGAGAAGAATTTAAAGTATCCAATGATAGTAAAAACTTTAAGTGGTTCATATGGTAGTGGTGTGTTCTTGGTTGAAGATAGAAAACAATTTAGACAACTGATGAAAATGGCAGAACTAACCAAACCAAGTTATAATATTATATTACAAGAATTTATTCAGGATTCTTACGGAAAAGATTTAAGAGTATTGGTAGTAAACGGAAAGGTAGTTGGTTGTATGATGAGACAATCCATTGACGGAGACTTTAGAGCCAATATCACAAGAGGTGGAGAAGCGATTCCTTATCAAGTTGATGAAGATATCGAGTGGATAGCAGGTGAGTGTTCTAGATTATTAAACTTAGATATTGCAGGAGTAGACTTATTATTCAATGACGGAACTTATACAATTTGTGAAGTAAATTCTGCACCAGGTTTTGAAGGTATGGAAAAGTTTACGAAAGTAAATGTTGGGGAAAAAATAGTAAATTATGTGGTGAAAAAAATTGGTAGTTGACGGGGTATATCATTCTTCCTTTTTGTTATTACCAAAGGTAAATATCGGGAAAAAAAATAAATGAACAAGCTTTTTTTAGCAATCGTAATATTAATTTTAAGTAATATTTTGGCGTGGTATCAATTGAATGCACAATTCAAATGGACTGAAAGTGCATTTTGGAACAATCCATATTTAATGTCGATATTTGGAATACCGGTTGGATANGCTTTTTTTATAGCAACAAAATTATGTTATGAGTATTTTGGTTTCACTTGGAATATGAGAATGATAGGATTCGGAGTAGGAACAATTGTGTTTGGTATTATGAGTTGGGCTATATTAGACGAGATACCAACACTAAAAACTTTTATATGTATTTTATTAGCAGTAGCAATTATATTAATTCAAGTAACAAACTTAGTGGAGTAAGATTATGGCAGACAAAGAAATAGCATTTAGACAACCACCAGGAGATAGGTGGAAAGTAGAGGGTTCAGATGTATTGTTTACATCTTTAACAGATGCACTTAATTCAATTTATTTACAATACAAGGTATCAGATTTTCACATTGATGCTAAAAAAGGTGTAATAATGATTGATGACGGAGTGGAAGTTGAACCAGTAATAGAAACATTTGACTTATATGGAGAGAGATAATGAGAATAGGAATTGATGTAGACGGGGTGTTAAGAGATTTTATTACAGCATTTAAAAGTGTTGTAGGACAAGAATATCCAAACGCTCAAATACCAGAAAGTATTTCAACTTGGAAATTTGAAGATGATATTACAGGTTTATCAAGAGAAGAAATAAAAGAAATTTATAAAGAAAAATTTTGTAAACAATGTTTTCAAGATGCACTTCCTTTTAGTGAAGTAGTTCCAGCCTTTTGGACACTTGAAAAATGGGCTGAAAGAGAAGGACACGAACTTGTAATAGTTACTTCACAAGTTCCTGAAAACAGACATTACACTTTGTCTTGGTTAGGTAAATATAATTTAAATCCAAAACAAGTTATATTTGCAAAAGGTAAACATAAGTGGATAGAAGATATAGATTATTTAATTGATGATTCACCCGTTAATCACAAATATTGGATAGAGAACAGAGAAGACAAAGATAACTTTATTGTCTTTGACAGAAGTTATAATCAAGATATTGAATCCAAACATAGAATCAATCATTTATTACAAATAAAAGAAATAGTAGAAAGAGGTTAGTATGAAATTAAACTTAAAACAAGAAGACTTTAAATTTATATTAATTGGATTTCTACCAACACTATTAGTTTTATATGTTGTGTATTTATTAGCATATTTCTTTTGGTGGATACCTTTTTTAATAGTATTTCCAGCACTAAGTTGGTTTATAGGGACACTATTAGAAGAACAAGTTATGGTAGTTATTTATTGGATTGAAAAAAAAATTAAAAAAGCTCTTGACAAATAAAAATAAAAAGGTTATATTAAAGGTATGAATTTAGGTTATTGTTGTATAAATATGCAGTTATCTAATCCGAAAGACTATGGTTCGGACAATGATAGAATTACAATGAACAGAACTATGATTAAAAGAACTTTCCAAGAAAAAGGTTTAGATTATACTTCTGAGTTGATTCTAAAAAATTGTAGCGACTTATTTAAAATTATACAATGGAACGAGGACAATGATATTAAATTGTTTCGTATGTCATCAGAAACATTTCCCTGGGCGTCTGAGTATTATCAAGATTGGGATAGTGTTCCACAAATAGAAGACATCAAACAAACATTAGAATATTGTGGTTTACTAGCAACTAAATACGGACAACGACTTACATTTCATCCAGGCCCTTTTAATGTATTGGTATCACCAAACGAACAAGTAGTTCAAAATACTATTACAGACTTATCAATACACGGGGACATTATGGACTTTATGGGTTTATCAAGAACTCATTACAACAAAATGAATATACATTGTAATGGTGTTTATGGAGATAAAGAAAGTGCTATGGATAGGTTTTGTAAAAACTTTGAACGACTACCAGAGAATGTTCAAACAAGACTTACCGTAGAAAATGACGACAAAGCATCTATGTATTCAGTAAAAGATTTATACGAGGGTTTATACAAAAAAATTGGTATTCCGATTGTGTTTGATTACCACCACTTTAAGTTTAATACTGGTGGACAAACCGAACAAGAAGCATTAGAAATGGCTATGTCAACTTGGCCAAAAGACATCACACCAATTGTCCATTATTCAGAATCAAAAGCAGAACATCAGTTAGATGAGTCAATTAAACCACAAGCACATTCTGACATAATAAATCAACTTCCTAATACTTATGGAAAAGAGGTAGATGTGATGGTGGAAGCTAAACACAAGGAATTAGCGATACAACCATTTATTAAGGAAAGTTATGAAAAGTAAAATAAAAACTTGGAGTATTGGAGAAGGTCAATGGAAAATGCATATTCCAAACTGGGAAATCTACAAAGAAATTAGAGATACTTTAAAACTTAAAAAAGATAAAAAGTTTAAACCAGTGGTTTATATGCAAGACGGAGATAATATTGCCTGGGACATTGATTTAACCAAAGAACAATTAGAAGAAGCCAAAAAAATAGTAAAGAAATTTAAATAGAGGTTATATGGAAACAAAACAGATTGTAGTATATCCAAATGATATATTAACAACACCAACTAAAAAAACAGACTTAAAGACTGCTCAAAAATTAGCGGTGGAAATGTTTATGACATTAAAACAAGAAGGTGGATTAGGTTTATCAGCAAATCAAATCGGAGAAGATAAATCAGTTTGTGTTATTGATGTTACGAATCCTTTTTTCTTATTAAATCCTGTTATTACAAAAAAACAAAAAGAAATAATTTATAAAGAAGGTTGTTTATCTATACCGAATAAAATGATAACAACAAAACGATACGAGAGAATTGAAGTTGAAGCGGACAATGTTGAAGGAACAATGGTATTTGGACCAGAAAAAGATAATCAAGTTGATAATGATTTATTGATATTAGAAGCAGTTTGTGTTCAACACGAGATAGACCATTTAAATGGTAAGACTATTTACGATAGAGAATTTAAAAGAGAAAGTTTTCGTAGAACCGAAGTAAAGATTGGTAGAAACGAAAAGGTTACAATTACAAAAGACAAAGAAACTTTAACNATGAAGTATAAAAAAGCTATTCCTTATTTGGAGAAAGGTTGGGTTNTAAATGGAAATTGATACACAACAGATATTAGAACTACTTTATGATGCNATTGAAAGAGAAGATTGGTCATTGGTAGAAGAAGCAATTAAAGTTATCAAAGGTGATGTAGATTTTGAAGAATTTGAAACTGATGACGAAGTTGATATATATTAATATTTAAAATAGTAAAACAACAGGAGAATATTATGAATAAGTATTTTATGGCGTTTTTAACATTTTTTGTTATGTTCAATGGATTGGTTTGGAACAAACTATTCAATGAATATCGTGAATACTATATGGAAACAATTGATAGTCTTGAAGACGATAGAGTTAGATTACAATTAAGAATTGATGAATTAGAAAATGGTTATAAATTAGACGGACTTGATGTTGTGGTAACAATGTATCACCCAGTAAGACATCAAACAGACGGAACACCAAACATTTTAGCTGATGGAACAAAAATTAGAATACATAAAGCATCAGAATACAAATATGTTGCTGTTAGTAGAAACCTTTTAAAGCGTTGGGGTGGTTGGTTAGACTATGGTGATTTTATTGTATTGAGTGGAACAGACGGAAAAGACGGGGTTTACCAAGTTAAAGACACAATGAATAAACGATTTGTAAATCGTATTGATATATTGGAAAGTCCAGGAACTAAACCATATAAGTTTACAGATGCTAAGATTAAGAAAGCAAATCTAAACGAGGATATACAATTTATTACAAACTAAAAAAAGTTCTTGACATTGACAAAAATATTTTGTATTTTGGGGAACTTAAATGATATTTATTAGTAAGAATAATTAACAATTAAAAATTTATTATGGAAACAGGTTATACACACAAATTATACGGAAGACGAATATTACACATAATGTCGCCAGTCAGGTGGAAAGGTAATAAGCATATCGTCCACGCCGATTCAAACTACAAAGTAATGGCCAAAACTATTAAATGGCTACCTATGTGTCATCACACAATATTAACCCCTGAAAATCACACAATACCAGATTTAGGAGATAATGTAACATTAGTTCCATTTCCTTATGCTCAATCAGTATTGTTTAATCGTGGGTTCTTTCACGGAAGACATTTAGTCAAACATACAGATTGGAGAGCAAAAGANTTTGANTTTGTGTTNAATCATCAACCAGAATTATTATACAATGTTTATAATGCATTATTAACCGGTAGATATGGTATGTCAGTAGAGTCATTTAACTTTTTCCATTGGGTTGATTGTGCAAAAAGTAGACCAACTGGTGGCTATCCTGTTGGATTTTTTAGACAATTAGAAGCCATTGATTTGTCTTATCGTTCTTACTTCCATTGTCCTGTTAGTTTAGATTATATGAAATCTAATTGGGATAAAAATAGTCATACATCAAAAGGTGTTGACGAAGAAGTAATGAAAGAAAAAATAAATTACTTTCCATTAGGAGTTGGTAATCTACCTGACCCAGAACCATTTCCATTACCGGATAAAAAGATTTTAGTATTTAACCATAGGTGGAACAACACAACCGGTATAAAAAAATTAATTAAGTTTACAGAAGACTTGGATAGAGATGAGTGGTTAGTTTGGGTAACTGATGATGAGGCTAAAAAACCTAAAGCAGGTGCACCAGCACCAGATTGGATGATGGTCAAGAACTTACCAAGTGGCGGAAACTATCGTTATCTATTAGACAAATGTTTTGCAAGTTTATGTTTTGTAGATGATTATATGACTTGGAATTTATCAGTCCAAGATGCTATTAAAGTTGGTCGTCCAAGTTTAACTTATAAACACGACACACACGAGTATGTATTGGGTAAAGATTATCCTTTATATTTTAAAGATAAAAAATCATTTAAAGAAATGTTAGACAATATATCAGTTGGACAAACATTAGATTGGGATTTACCAGAACACGATAAACAATTTGAAGAAAATCTAATTAGTGATTTAATCAACGCACTAGATAGTAAAAAGAAACAAGTCAACAATACAAAATCTGGTGTAGAGTGGTTATATCATATTTTACAAGGAAACGGATACAAGAAAAATTTACTTTACAATTCACACCCAAATTTATTTCTAAGTAATTCTTGGGAGAAAATTAGATTATGGTGTATGAGTAAAGGTGTATTAGATGACCCTACAAAAGAATTTACAAGACTATGGATACCTGATGAAAGACGAGATGAAATACANAANATNGTTGATGACGCAGGTGGTGTCGGGGAAAATGGTAAAAAATTAGAACACTCATTAAAAGACCCGACTTTTAATGATAAAGAAAACACTTGGTGGTAAAATGAGAGAACTTACAGCAGAACAAATACAAAAAAATTATGATTCATTAATCAATACAATTCAACTTCACATTACTGGTGATAGGAAAGAAAAAGTATTAAAGATGTATGAAGATATGAAAGATAGATTTATGATGGCTCCAGCTAGTGCTAAAGAACACTATCATAATGCAATGTATGGTGGTTATGTAGACCATATTTTAAGAGTTGTAGATTTATCTTTGAAAGTAAAAGAATTATGGGAAAAAAACGGGTGTAAAATAGATTTTACAGATGAAGAATTAGTATTTTCAGCAATACANCACGACTTAGGTAAAGTTGGAGATTTACAACACGACTATTATATTCCACAAGACAACGAGTGGAGAAGAAAGAATATGGGGGAAATATTTAAACACAATGAAAAGTGTGAGTATATGTCAGTAACGGATAGAGCTTTCTTTTTACTACAACATTATAATATACCGATTACCAAAAAAGAATTTATTGGTATAAGATTAACAGACGGAATGTATGAAGAAGCAAATAAAAGTTATTATATTGCTTACAAATCAGAATTTCAACTTCGTTCTACAATACAATTTATTCTTCATCAAGCCGATATGATGGCTTCTCAAATAGAAGGTCGTCTTACAAAAGAGTCAATTGAACAAGAAGAAACAGAAACATTTGAAAAAATAAAAAACATCAAAGAAGTTTTAGATAGTGGTGATAAACCAACAACACAACAAGAGAAACCTGGTAAAATATCTACTGATTTATTTGATGAACTATTCGGAGATAAAAAATGATACTACAAATAACATTAGGATTTTTTGTAATACTTACACTAACACTATCTTACGCAGTTTACAACTTGTTGATTAAACAAGAACAACTTGAAGAATGGGTTGAAGATTACATAGATAGAATTAATGAAGTAAATACAAAAATTAGACAAATCGATTACAAAGGATATTTTGAAGTTGATGATGAGGTGGGTCAGGTTTTTGAACAATTAAAACAAGAAGTTCAATCACTTGAAGAATTAACAGAGGTAGACGAGGGAGAAGAATAAATGGGTCGTAAAAGAAAAAATTATTACTTTACAGATGTAACAGAAAAAGCAATTATTCGTTATAATAACGAAAAAAGACCAGCTATGAGAAATAGAATATACAACGACCATATAAGAGATGCTTTTGATAAGTTGTGTGAAAACATAATTCACACATTTAAGTTTTATTATTTTGATGTTTCATCAGAAGAAGTTAAAAATGAAGTAGTAAGTTTTTTAGTTATGAATATGCATAAATATACAGAAGGTAAAGGAAAAGCATTTTCATATTTTAGTATCGTGGCTAAAAATTATTTAATCCTACATAACAACAACAATTATAAAAAAATGAAAACACACGACAAGATTGATGTTATGGATTGGGATAGAAGTATTCAAACAGAGATTTCTCAANAAAATACANACCAAGAGTTTAGTGAGTTTGTGCAACAAATGTTAGAGTATTGGGACAATAATATAAATGTAATATTTAGAAGACAAAAAGATGTAAGAGTGGCTGACGCTGTATTACATATTTTTAGAATCAAAGGTAATATAGAATTGTTCAATAAAAAAGCTCTATACATTTTAATTAGAGAAATGACACAATCAAACACACAACACATTACAAGAGTTATCAATGTAATGAAGAAGTATCAGAAAGGCATTTACAANGAATTTCAAGTAAATGGATTCATTGACACAAAGACCACAGGGTCTTTTGTTATCCATAATTAATATATACAATTATTTATTAAAGATTATCCTATGTAAATAGGGTATATTTGTTCACAATACGGAGGAAACAAACTATGAAAGACATCATTAAATTAATTAAGGGATATGTAGACGACTTAATGTCAGTTCTTATTTCTCTTATTGGCCTGGGTGCCGTTGCAGGAATTATATTCCAAGGCGGATTATTTGGGTTGGATGTTATAGGTAATTTAATGTCATTAGTAACAATGTTTGGTGAAAGCGGTTTTGCTGGTTTCATCACACTAGTGGTGTTAATAGGTCTAATTCGTAAGTAGGAACGCGAAATAATAAGTAATATTTCCTACATATTACTTAATTGAAAAAAGGGGTAAGAAATTGCCCCTTTTTTTATATTTATTACCAAAGGATTATATTATGTCAAACGATTATGAAATATTCAAAGGAAAATCATTATCGTCATTGTTTCAAGATATTTACGAAAACCAAAACTATAACAGAAAACAATTAGATGTCTTAACTAGAAATATTACTTCTATGATTAAAGACGGAGATACTGCTGTTCAAATAGTTCCTATGATTAAAGAGTATTTAGAAATCAATGTTCGTAATGATGAGTTATTAGTAAAATTAGCTGGTATCGTTCAGAAGATTATTACTGCTGAAAGTAAGGGTGAATCTGAAAGTGAGTTTGGTTTGTCTGAAATAGAAAAACAAGAAATAATGAACACCATACTTGAACACGATACAAAAGAATTAGAAAAAAGTGCTGATAAAATTAGAAAAGATATAGAAGCAAAACAATAAAATGGCCGAAAGAAGAAAAACCAAATCATCAAACATAACAAGTTTTGGTAATTCACAAGTTCAAAGAATTCACTCTGATATTCATAGAATAATGGATTCAAGAGAATATGATTTTTATGAACTTGAACCAGTAGAAGTAAAAGAAGTTTTGTTAGATAAAAATAAACTTCCAAAAAAATCTAATGGAAAACCAAACTACAAATATTATGGAGCTATAAAAGGAAGTTGGATTAACAATAAAGACCAACAAATTTTAGGTGATGGTGTCCATATATTACCACTAGATACACAAATAAAAAGATATCCTGTTGTTGGTGAAAATGTTGTGTGTGTAAATTATTTTGGACAAACTTATTATAGTGATATTATTAATATAAAAAATAATCCGAACAACAATATAAAAACAGGATTAAGTGATAAAATAAACACAAAAATTTCAACACAAACAACAGATGAAGATTTTAAATATCAAAGAAACATAGAAGCTAATCGTGGTGATTTAGTTTTAACTGGTAGATATGCTAGTTCTATAAAAATCGGTGAAAATGATTTAGTTCCAAGTGTTCAAATTGTAGCCGGACACAACACAGAAGAACTTGAAATAAATGAACCGGTAAAACACAATCTTGATAAAGATGACGCTTCAATTTATGTTCAAGCAAAAGGTGGTAGTCAAGAAATAAAAAATCCAAATCCAGAACTAAGTGATATTTATACTAAAGGTTCAGTAATTGTGTTGGATGCTGATTATATTGTTCTAAACGCCAAACAAGTTCTTAGACAACAATCAGGAGAACTTAATGAAGTTATTGGTAAAAATGTTGAAATAAAACATAATCAAAAAGACGGAACAATATTTACTGGTGAAACCAAGAAGATTTTAGATAATTTAAGAAACGGCCCTATTGAAGCCGTAAAAAGAGAAATTCAAAAGTGTATTGAAGAAATTAAAAAACTTGGTAATGTTCCACAAAAAGAATTTGAAGAACTAAAACAATTACAAAAAAAATTAAAGGATATAAAAATTGACCCAAGTAAAACTTTAGGACAAATAACAAATTTAAATCCAACACTTAAAACAAAAGAGTTTATAGATTTAGAAAATGAATATAAAAATGCTCAAAAAGGTTTAGAACAAGCAACACCAAAAGCTGCAACAGACCCAGTTGGTTTTGCAATAGCACTTGGTAAACTTACAAAAGTAATTAGTAAATTTGCAAGAGGAGATTTTTTAAGAAGGGATATCATAACAGATTAGGAGTAAAAATGAAACAAGGTAAATTAGTATCGTTAATAAAAGAAGTTGTCAAACAAGAGGTTAAAAAACAGATAACCGATATACTTATTAACGAAACAAATATTCCCAAAACAAAACCAGTAGTTAAGAAAAAAGTTAAGGAACAAAAGTTTACAGACAATCCGATGCTTAACCAAATTCTAAATGAAACTGCACAACAACAAGAAGAATACCCAACATTAGGCGGGGGAACTTTTGATTCAAGTCGTGCAACAGAATTATTAGGATACGGCGGTGGTTTAGGGAATAAAGAAGTTAAACGAGAAGTAGCGGCCGCAAGCACTTTACAAAGTGCCGGTATGACACCAGAAACAGCACCAGAGCACTTAACAAACGCACTGACAAGAGATTATTCTGGTTTAATGAAAGCTATAGATAAGAAAAAAGGTAAATAATGGCAAGTGCAAGAGAAAATGATTTAAACCCAGATATTCGTATCGGTTTAAAGTTGCCTTTCAATAGAGGAAAGTCAGGTTTATTTCCACAAACGGAAACAACATTAGAACAAGCAGGTTCTAACATAAAAAACCTTTTACTAACAGCTAAAGGTGAACGAATAATGCAACCTAACTTCGGCTCTCGTTTAAGAGATTTATTATTTGAACAATACACAGAAGATTTAACTGAAAGAATAAAACAAGAAATACAAGAAGCGATGTCCACTTGGTTACCATATATTGATATAGCGAAAGTTGATGTAATTCAAAACGAAACCAATCCAACGGAAACAAAAGTAGATATTGATTTTTCTTTAAACTATGAACCGAATAGATTTAATTCTATCACATTAAATTTTGACACCACATCAGGTGATTCAAGTGGTGGTTCAAGTGGTGGAACATATTAGGAGTAAATAATGGCATACAGAAGTAATAAAACTGGAAAAGTAAGTAAAGAAGTAAGATATTTAAATAAAGACTTCTCTCAAATTAGAAATAATTTAATTGAGTTTTCAAAACAATATTATCCAAACACTTACAAAGATTTTAATGAATCATCACCTGGTATGATGTTTATTGAAATGGCATCTTATGTGGGTGATGTTATGTCTTATTATGTTGATTCACAATTTAAAGAATCTTTATTAGGTTATTCAGAAGAATTAAGAACTTTATATTCAATGGCTCAAACATTTGGATATAAACCAAGATTAACAGCTCCTTCACAAGTAACATTAGATATATTTCAATTAGTTCCAGCAAAAGGAACAGCATCCAGTATAGAACCTGATTATGATTATGCATTAAATATTCCGGTAGGAGCTCGTGTTGAAACATCAGACGGAGTAACTTTTAGAACAATACAAGGTTGTGATTTTAGATACAACAACACAACTTCTTCACCAAGAGTTACTACTGTATTTGAAACCGATAGTAATGATTCACCAACATTTTATTTATTAAAAAAACAAGTTCAAGCACAAAGTGGTGCTATTACAAGTGAAGATTTTACTTTTACAAGTGCTAAAAAATATTCAAGAATTAAATTATCAAATACTAATATCATAGACATTATAAGTGTAGTAGATTCAGACGGAAACAATTGGAACGAAGTTGATTCTTTAGCACAAGATACAGTATTTGATGAAGTAGAAAATAATTCAAACAACGACTCAGAATTAGCACAATATTCAGATGATGCTCCTTACTTGTTAAAATTAAAAAGAGTATCAAGAAGATTTACAACTTATAGAAGACCAGACGGGAAAACAGAATTAAGATTTGGAGCTGGAGTTAGTGATAATGCCGATGAAGACATTATACCAAATCCTGATAATGTTGGTTCTAATCTACCGGATAGTCCTTCAAAAATTTATGAAACATTTGACCCAAGTAATTTTTTAAAAACAAAAACTTACGGGTTAGCACCTTCCAACACAACACTATCAATTTCTTATCAATATGGTGGTGGTATTACAAGACAATGTTGGTGTTGACGAAATCAATAAAATTGCTGGTATCACATTAGAAATAGATTCTACTAATTTAAGTCAATCAACATTAGATACCGTAAAACAATCAGTTAGAATTTCTAATCCAGAAGCTTCATCAGGTGGTCTTGGTGCAGAAAGTGTAGACGAATTAAGAGAAAACATAAAAGCGTTTTTCCAAGCTCAAGGTAGAGCAGTTACCAAAGAAGACTACATCATTAGAACTTATGCATTACCTGACAAATATGGAAACATTGCAAAAGCTTATATAGTTCAAGATGACCAACTAAGTGGAACACCACAATCAANTTATNNAATAACACAAGAAGATGTTGGTAAACCACTTTCGGAAATACAAAACAGAATACCTAATCCATTAGCGTTAAACCTATATGTATTAGGATATAACTCTAATAGAAAGTTATCACTTGTAAATGATGCAGTAAAACAAAATTTAAAAACTTATTTATCAAGATTTAGACCAATTACTGATGCGGTAAATATTAAAAACGGATACATAATTAACATTGGTGTTGAATATAAAATCATTACCAAATCAAACTTCTCACAAGAACAAGTTCTTGGGTTAGTAAATGAAAGAGTTGCAGAATTTTTTAATATTGATAATTGGCAAATAAATCAACCAATAGTATTGAGTGATTTAGGATACGAAATATCATTAGTAGATGGTGTAGCTTCAGTAACGGATATTAAAATAGTAAACAAATATCAAACTTCTGAAGGATATAGTGGTAATGGATATGATATTGACGGAGCCTTAAAAAATGGAATTCTATACCCGTCATTAGACCCAAGTATATTTGAAGTTAAGTTTCCACTAAAAGATATTCGTGGAGAAGTTATTGGAACAAATACTAATCAAGGAGGATACGCATAATGCATTTTTTTACATTTGCAGAAAAAGACGCAACACTTTACGAAGGTAGTGCTACTCAAAGTAGAAATACCGGACTAGACGAAATATTAGAAGTTCGTAAAGATATGAACGCTGATGGTTCGGTTGTAAATGTTTCAAGAACCTTAATAAAGTTTGATTTAACAGACATATCATCATCAATTGTCGCGGGAATTATTCCTGAAAACGCAAGATACTATTTAAATCTATATGATGCTAACTCAAAAGAATTAACAACAAGTCAATCATTATTTGCTTATCCAGTTAGTCAATCTTGGGTTCAAGGTGATGGTAGGTTCTTTGACCAACCAGCAACTACTGATGGTTGTTCTTGGAGATATCGTGACGGAGAAACAACCGGAACACAATGGATTAGTGGTTCAAATAATACTGGGGGAACTTGGTTTAATCAATATGAAGCNTCACAATCATTTAATCACGAAACAACTGATATGAGAATGGATGTAACTGATATCNNTAAACTNNNNTTNAGTGGTTCTATTGCTAATGAAGGATTTATNGTAAAACGCTCAGGTAGTATTGGTAATACTTCTTCATCATTAGACGAAGGAAGNACAGAAAGACTTGGACATTTTGCATTCTTCTCACGAGANACACATACAATTTATCCACCAAAGTTAGAAGTAGAATATGATGANTCAGTATTTAACACTGGTTCANTATCNANNTTAGATGCAGATGATGTTGATGAAGTTATGGTTTATATGTCAGGTTTAAGAGAAGAATATAAAGAAAAATCAAAAGTTAAATTTAGAGTATATGGTCGTGAAAGATTTCCAACAAGAACTTATTCAACAAGTTCACAAAATNTAACGGTNAAATTTATTCCAAGTCAAAGTCAATATTCAGTTAGAGANGCTTTATCAGANGATGTTATTATTCCATTTTCAACAGGTTCTTATTTAAGTTGTGATGGAACAGGAAACTTTTTCAGATTAGACTTAAATGCGTTTCAACCAGAAAGACACTATCGTTTTCTTTACAAAGTTGTGAGTGGTAGTGGAAACACAAGAGTAGAACATATCGTAGATAATGACCACATATTTAAAATAACGAGGTAAACAAATGCCTTATACACGAGAAGAATTAGAAAACTATCAATGGTATCAAAACAGAAAAGAAGCAAGAAAAAACGAATACAACACTTATCTTGATGAAGTTCAACAAGACCAAGTTGATAATGAAACAAGAAATCATATCGTAGATGAAAATGGTGTTTTACTAAGTTTTGAAAATATTGATGATGATGTTAGATTAAATGAACCATTTAAAAGAGCTGGATTAGATAGAGAAGACCACAACATTGTTAAACCAAATCAATATCCAGTTTATTCATCAGGTGAAAAATTTAATTTAACAATAGATACAACGATAGATGAATTGGTAAATCAACCAACATCATTACCTACCATTAGATTAGCTAATCAACCACAAGACAATGTATTAGAACCAAGATTGTTTCAAAATGTAGATGATGATGGAACGATAGTAACACCAACATTATTAACACCATCAAGAAAAACTCCAGATGAAAGAACTAATGGATATACAATTGATTTAGTTAATGGTGATATAATAGCACCAAATGGTTGGAACGAAGTTTCAGTTAACACAGACGAGGAAAAAATTGATAATTATTTACAAGTTTATTATTTAGAAAACAATGTTAGAAGACAATTTCCAACACAAGAAATTTTTAATTCTTATGTAGGAACTCTTTTATCTTCATACATTGAATTAGAAATTTTAGTAGTTGAAAGAGAAGATTTAGATTCTATTCCATTGGGTTCACCAATGGTTTACAACGCAGGTTAATTATGGCACACTTTTTAAATAAAAAATATAAAACAAAAATATCAGATACAGATTATGATATAATTTCTCTTGGTAGAAAAATTACACTTGGTGGTAAAGAAGGAACAGAGTTTGGTAAATCATCAAGAGATTATATTGAAATGAATATTTTTAACACCAATGGAACATTATTAGATTCCATAAGACTTAATGAAACAAATAAATACATTGATGAAAGTGGTGAGTTTAAAATAAATCCAGGAATTATAATGAGAAGAAATGGATACTTTTCTGGAGATTATGAAATAGAATTTAATTTTTTAAGGGAAGTAGCCGGTAGTAGTGAATCAGTTTTAATAAATGAAAATAACGAAATTTATAATGGTGAGTATGATGTATTGATTGATGGTAGTGTTGTTGAAAGAACAACAGGAAAACCACTACGAGAAATAGACTATAAATACTATGTTCACCAAATATCAAATAGTAAAAAAGAAATAAGATTAGCAACTTTACCNATAAAANATGAACAATATAAAAAACAATTTAATTCACTANCAGAACAAGAACTTGTAACTTATGCTAATACAACTGAAGATGTGGTAAATTTTGATAATCCAAATTCAAATCAAACAAATGAATTTACACTTGGAACTGATAGTTCTATTCAATTAGACAAANNTATGATTGGTGGTGATTTTNTTATTAATGATGCATTTGAAATTATGGATTTNACAAATTTAAGTAGNGATAATGATGGATTTCAAATAACNATAGGTGGTAAAGGAGCTAACACACATTACGGCCCAGGTAGTAGTGCTTATATTAATCGTGGAGACCAAGACCCATCAAACAACATTAATATAGATGACACTTTTTTTGAACTAGCTATAGATTCTGATAGTGGACAAAATAGAAAACTTTTAGAAATAGCTACAGAAACTAAAAAAGATAGTGGACTTTTACTTTTTGACGGAGCTTTTATGATGGGTTATAAAACAGCCAATGTTATTGGTTTTCCTTTTCAAATAAACACAACAATATCAGATTTAAACAAAATAGATTTTTTACAACCAGAATTATCAGTTAAATTGAGAGGTGTTGATTTAGTGAGTGGTGATGTATTTGAATCAGAATCAAAACAAAAATTTAATGGAAATGGAACAAAAGGAACATTACCTATCCCAACCAATCACAAAAGATTTGGTGGATTATATAGTGCAGAATTTAATTTAACTTATGAATTAAATGGTATAAGACGAGGATTTACAATTTTTAGACCAAACTTGTTTGTGGTAATACCAGATTATAATGTTTCAGAAGGTTCTGAAAACTTAAGATTTGCAGAACAATTTGTAAGACAAGGGATTAACTTCTAATGGAATTTAAATTAAAATACGGAAATAATTTTTCAGTTGTAAATGGATTACAAACATTTACCATTACCGATACAATCAAAAATGGAACTATTGAAGTAGAAACAATAGGAAATGATTCCGGAATACAAATAACTGGTTATCAGTTTTTAATTAGTTATAATGGACAAGCGTTGTATCCAGCACCACCAAGTCAAAATTCCAGTATAACATTTGACTTTGAAAATTTTGAAGGTAATTGGAGTATTGTAGCAAGAGTATTTGTCCAAGAACAATCCGGACCAGATTCAACCGGAGAAGAAGTATATGAAGTTCCTGGAAATTGGAAAGTTGTTGATAGTAGTGGAACAGGAACAGGAACAGGAACTGGTGGTGGAGGTGCTTCAACTATTCCAAACAAACTATATCAAAGATTTGTTTCAAAAATTGATGAGATAGATGTTGAACAAGGTATCATAATTACAAAAGATAATTTAAGTGATAAACTTGATGATAGATTAAGTCCAAAAACATTTGACCAAAGTATGAATTGGGCTATCAAGTATGATAATTTTGATTATAAAAAATTAAACACATTGATTGATTTTGGAAACAATCAAAAAGCAATAATTGTAAATTCACAAACTGATGTTGATAGTGTAAAAATAGCACCACACTCAGTAGTTTTAAAAACTTATAATGAAGTTCCAGATAATATTCAAGTAAAACAAAATGTTCACATTGTTCAAGAAATGTCTGAACCAATTAGGGAAACCATAAGACTATATCCATTTGAAGATGCAGAATTAGGAGACCCAATACTAAGACAACCAACAGAACAATCAATAGATTATATTAACAATTCAAAAACTGGACAAAGAAGTCAAGAAGATATTTATACTGATAACAATTTTTTATCAGGTTCTTTATTTAATGAATTACAAAGTGGTAGTAAATCAGTAGAGGTAAATGTTGATTATAATGAATATAAAAACTTTTCAACATTTGGTTCAGTAGAAAAAAGACTACAAAACTTTAGAACNAAATTACAACAATATGAAGCATACTCATTAGAAAGTGCATCTTTCGCAGTAAAAGCCACAACAACATCATCAGTATATGATTCCGCAATAGCCAAAAACGAAGAATTAAAAAATGGTATTTTAAATAATTTTGACCATTATGAAAAGTATTTATACTACCAAAGTTCATCAGCAGAATCTAGTTCATTTGGATTACAATTTGACAACTCTTGGCCAAAAACAAATTCTTCTAAACCATATACACTAGCAGATGTAACAGCATCAGCCGCTACAACTTGGTATAACAACAATATAACTTCNGCTTCATTGTATGACCAAAACAATCCAAATCGTTTAGTCAATTTAATTCCAGAGCACATTATAAGAGATTCTGAAAATCAACCATTTGTAGACTTNTTNGATATGGTTGGACATTACTTTGATAACTTTTTAATTTANATTAAAGCATTTGANGACACTTATGATAGACGAGAAAAATTAACTGAAGGATTATCAAAAGATTTAGTTTGGACTATATCAGACGCGTTCGGTTGGAAACAACCATCAGGTAAAGAACTAGTAGAATTACATAGATACATAAAAGGATATCAGTTAAGTGGTTCAGCAACTTCATCAACATACGAAGTTTATTCAGAAGAATCAGAAAAAGATATTGAAAGAGAAATATGGGGTCGTGTGTTGTCAAGTATGCCTTACATATTGAAAAGAAAAGGAACAAGAGAATCAATAGAAGCATTAGTTAATTCTTATGGTATCCCACCAACAATATTAAGGATTAATGAGTATGGTGGACCAGATGTAAAAGAGTATCAACCAACATTTGATATTAGACAAAGATTTACAAGAGCATTAGACTTTACAAATAGTCAATATATTCAAACACAATGGAAAGAAACATCAGGTAGTTTAAGAACACCAGATACTATTGAATTTAGATTTAGAGCCGCTTCAAGTTCTAATCAAGTATTGGTAGCCAAAGACCAAAGATTTGCAGTTAGATTGATTGATGAAGGTTCAATATCAGACAATAAAGGTAAAGTAGAATTTTTAATATCAAGTTCTTTAGGAACAACAAGTGTAACTTCTTCTTTATTTCCAGTATTTAACAATGAGTTTTGGTCAGTAGGAATTACAAGAGAAAAAAGTGCTGGATATGATTTTACAACAGACAGAACAATAGAATACAACACAACAGAAAGTTTACAATATAATTTATTTGTAAAACAATATGAAGCTGGTAGAAGTAAAATACTTTATGATTCATCAACTTCAATGACTTTAAGTGGTTCAACAGCCTCAACAGGGTTAACTTCATCTTTACAAAATGGACAATGGACTGCAAGTGGTGATGTATTTTTTGGTTCAACTGGTTCATTTGGTGATTTAGGTGTAGAGTTTACAGGTTCATTACAAGAAATAAGATACTTTAATGCACCACTAACAGAATCAGCATTTAACAATCACACAGCCGCTCCAAAAGCAATAAATGGTAATCACGCATCAGCATCATTTACAGATTTAGCTTTTAGATTAAGATTAGATGATAATAAAAATTTATCCACATCATCAGACTTGATGAATACAGCACCAGACAGAATAACATTTTCTCAAACAAGTAGTGCTTATCAAAGTGGTAGTGCAGTTGGATTTAGTGCAAATACATTTTCTAATATTGAACAAGAAGAAAAAGCATTAACGCCAAATGTTGGACAAAAATTAAGTAATTCTAAGGTTCGTATAGAACAAAATTGGATACCAAGTGGTTCTGGATTATCAGTAGATTATAGAACTGAAGAAAGTTCATATGATACTGCACCAATAGATTCAAATAAAGTTGGAGTGTTCTTTTCACCAACAGATGTTATCAATAGAGACATAATTGAATCATTAGCAGATTTAGATTTTGACCAAGAGATTGGAGACCCAAGAGATGAACAAGAATTATTTTATAGAGGTTTAAGAAAATTATCAGATTCATTTTTCCAAAAATACAAAGGAACAAATAACTTTTGGGATTATATGAGATTGATTAAATACTATGACCAAGCAATATTTGAACAAATTAAAAAGGTAATACCAGCTAGAACTAAATTTAATTTTGGTGTAGTTGTAGAACCAACAATATTAGAAAGACCAAAAGAAATACTTCACAAAGGAGCTAGTGTAGAATTAGTAAATAAAACCGGTGAAATAAATGTTAGTCTAACAGAAGCAACACAATCTTTTAGAAGACCAGTATTATCAATAACTTCATCAAGAGATGATTATTCAGGTGTTATATCTGAAAGCTTTGTAAGAGAACCTTCATTGTATTTAGTTGCAAGTTCATCATTGTCAGCATCTTTTAACAGATTGACTAGATACAGAGATTCATTTGTAAGAAGTTATTCAACAGGGTCTATCACACAAGGTGTAAAAGTTCCTGATGTATTGTTTAATGAAACATTATCACCATTTATTTCATCATCAAGAGAAAGTGAACGATTTGAAACAAGAGATATATTTTATACAAGTTCTGCTGCAGTTGGAGAAGCCGGAACTACAAGTTTAAGTAAAACGATTTATGCACCATTTTCAAGTTCTGCACTTCATGCGTATTCATCATCATTTAAGAAAGCCGAATACCAACCACCTTCAGATTATTTAACTGGATATAGAAGAAGTCAGTTTGAAGGAGTAAAAAATACAATCAATACAACTACTGATGGAGAATTACCAGTTATAGTTGGAGCTTCATCACCAACGGCGGTAATATCAAAACAATCAGGAGAAGGTAAAAAACTAGAGGTCATAAGAAAGAAATAAATTAACTAAAAATTTTGTTTTCATATATTTATAATTGACACCGAAGTAGTTTCAAAATGAAATCAAAATTTAATCACAATTAGGAGTAAAAATGGGAGTTTTAGATAACACAACCATAACAGTAGATGCTATATTAACGAAAAAAGGTCGTGAGTTATTAGCACAAGGAGAAGGAAAATTTAAAATTACAAAGTTTGCATTAGCAGATGATGAGATTGATTACGGATTGTATGATATCACACACCCTAATGGTTCAAACTTTTATGGGCAAGCAATAGAAAATATGAATCTTCTAGAAGCTATCCCAAATCAAACTTTAGCAGTTAAATACTTTTTAACAGATAATCCAGGACAAACTAGTGGTAATTCACCAATAGTAACAATCACAGGTCCAAGCACTATACAAGCAGTAAAATCAGGTATATACTCAGTAACAACTGATAATTTTGCTAATGAATTGTATGACTTTGTATTATCAAGCACTACATACGCAAGTATTGTGAGTGTTCCAAACCCAGATGTTCCTGTCGCAACACAAGAAGATGATGGTTTTGGTCAAGCTAGTGGATATGGTTCTGGTGGAGCAGGTTCAACATCTTCTACAAGAGGAACATCAATCACCATTAGAGCTAAATCTAAAGCAGTTCTTGGAAATCAAGATAGACAAGTTATTCTTACAGCAACAGGTGTTGATAGTGGTAAAACAGATAATATAACAATTAACTTATCAGTATTATAAGGAGTAAGAAATGAGTTATCAAAAAAATCTAAACGAACAAAATGATATCGTAAGAGAAACAGACCAAACGATATCGTCTGGTATTTGGTCAGAAGGAGCAACAACTTTAAGTTCTTTCTTTACATCATCAGTCCAATCAGGTTCAAATGGTGCATATTACATGCAAGTATTTAACAAAGATGTTTCAGATGCATCATCAGCAAAACAATTCTCAATTCTATACGGACACAAAGGTGGTAGTGGTTCATTAGGTAAACCTGGTGTTGAGGGTAATAGAGAAACAGCAACCGTATACGGACAGATGTTAAATTTAACTCAACCACCAGAAACAGAATTATTTACATTTGATTCTACTGATGCAGCAACTCAACAACATATTTTTGCTTTATCATTTGATAGAAGTCGTATGAGAGAAAAAGTTGATGCAGGAAATTGGGAAATAAAATTAGGTAATTCCGGTAGTGGAGCTGGACACTTTGTTAGTTTAATAGATGATAGTTCAACAAACACAACACCGGTTAATTCAGCAGGTGTAACAGAATACAATGTTGTTTCAGGTTCTATACAAGGTGGTTCAACAACAATAGCGTTTTCAGCCGCTGATATGGCTGATGCAACTGGTTCTTATGGTAAATTCTATCCAGATTTAGGATTGATTATTTTAAATGCTCACGCTTTATCATTATCACAACTTGGTTCAGTAGATGCTAGTGGAACATTACCAGAGGGAACTGCATTTGATAACACCTTTGGAGTTTCAGGTCCAATGTTAAGATTTACTACTGGTTCTAATGTTTTGTTAGCTCCAGGTTCAAGTTCAATTTCAAGATTATATGGAGCNCTTGANTTTACTGGTTCATTATTCCAAGCTCGTAGAGAAGAAGCAGTTAGTTCAACACATTACTTTTGTAGAGTTGGAAATAGTGAATTTAATTCAAGNANNAANCCAACTTATGTGTCAAGTTCTGGTGATATAAAAATNGAGTCATTTAAAAATGACCCGAAAACTTATATTACAACCGTAGCTTTATATGGTGAAGATACAGCAGAACCATTAGCTATTGCAAAATTAAGTCAACCAATTTTAAAATCAAGAAGTAGAGAAGCTCTTATTAAAGTAAAGTTAGACTTTTAATTAGGTTATACAAATGGGTATTTACAAAAATCTAAACCCGGAAGATGTATCACTTAGGTCATTTGAAGTCCATAAGGAATTTACATTCTCAAATAATGATAGTGGGAGTGGAGTTTATGGAATTCGTGCAATAAGTGGTAGTTCTTACAACTTTCAACACTCAACAGCAAATTCACAAAGTTTNGGAGAATANAATTCTATTTCNGCATCAATGGGTAAAAAACCTTATGACGCAACATTTTATGAACTTCCATTATATTTTACGATAAACAATATGTTTTATCGTGATACAAATGTTGTAGATAGTAGTGAAGTTGACTTAACTCATTGGGAAAAAACAAACTCACCAAGAAAATCTATTGTTTCATCATCTGAATCTGATTTTCCTAATAGACTAACATACAATTATTCATCAAGAATATTACACAAATCAGCTTCAATCATTAGTATCCCAAGAAAATTTTATGGTGAAGGAATAAAACCAAAATCAGTTACAATTACTGATAACAGCACAGACCTAACCTATACTTTAAAAGATGACGGATTAGGTAATCTATATGATAATAACTATTCATCATCTTTCGCAGTAGCATCAGAATCGTTTAAATCTGGTGGTGGTGGACAAACAACCGGTAGTATTATAGGTAATGTTATGTATAATCACGGACTAATCATTATAACTGATACCGGTTCTTATAAAGATGTTGGTAATACAAGTGGTGGTGATGGTTGGGAAATAACTTTTAAATCAACACAAAAAATTTATGAAAGAGAAATACAATGTAATGTTGGTAAAGGTGAATTTTTAAATAGTTCAAACATTACTTTGACACCTGGAAATAGTGGTAGTTATTCAGTTCCAGCTAATTTATTTAGTGGAAGCTATGGAACACAACATTTAAACATATCACCAATTTGGCCAGCAAGTTCTTCGTATAGTGATGAGGGATATGCAGGAACAGGTTCGTTANTAGATTTTGCAACAGGTTCTAGTTTCGCACCATACATCACAACGATAGCACTTTATGACGACCAAAACGATTTATTAGCTATGGGTAGATTAGCCAAACCAATCAAAAACGACAAAGAGTTAGATATAAGTTTTGTTGTTAGATTTGATGTATAATAATCAAAAATTTTATATTTATAAGTGTAGATATGCCAAATAGAAAAGCCAAAGATAGAAAAGAAAAAAGACGAAAACTCAATGAAAAATGGGCTAGAGAAGGTAGAACTGCAAACCAACACAAAAAATATAAAGCCAAATTAAAAAAATTAGGTATCAATCCAAATCAAACAAGGTATAGATAAATGATAAACGAAGCAGAACCAAAGTTTCAATCAGTCCACACAAGGTCATCATTCAATCAAACATTTGGTGGTTGGTATTCAAATTATGTTCCACTATCTACTAAATTTATGCAAAGTATATTGGGTAAAGAACGAGTAAGTGTATTTCA
>FUFK010046742.1_pt1 | contig 24725 bp, 27 predicted proteins | sample 1021851 | NCBI WGS metagenome assembly FUFK01 (sample SAMEA51879418, study PRJEB19060) | metagenome | reverse complement strand
TATACTTGTATTAAATTAATCAAAATAAATATTTGTATATTTGAGAAATTCAGATATTTATTCTATAGGTTGGAGTTAAATTCAGTTTGAAGAATTGAGAATATAAACACAAAGAGTTTTACTGAATGCAAGAATTAGAAATCAGCGATATTGGAATGTTCATACTTCGAATTGCAATCGCATACATTTATCTTCATGGTTTTTATATGATTGGATCAACAAAGATGCGAAGGGCTGTTGGGCGCCAGAGAACTAGTATACTATTTCGTGGACTTGAGAATACAAATTATTTCAACTTTATAACCTATTTTGCGCACTACTCTGCTTTATTTATGATGGGAACGGGCAGTGTATTGATTTTGACAGGCTTTTCGGTGAAATTGGGAGCTCTACTGCTTATACTTTTTACAATCCCTGCGATCATAGTACACAAACGGGAGTCCGTAAAATCACATATACTAGCTGATAAAATTAAGGAGTACAGTAACACTCAAACGCATGATGACATTACATTATTGGCCAATTTTAGTCATGCTGGACATCGCTCTTCAGGAAATAAGAATTATATGCTTTTGGCTGTAAACATCTATCTCTTTCTAATGGATAATTCAGTGACGTTCCTCTAAAAAGATAGAAGATTCTTATCCGATATTTTTACCAATTTCTAGTGCAGGACTGAGAACATTTGGTTCAATAATAAGCTCAATTAGAGTTGCACTTTGACTAACTTTAGCTTTTTCAAATACATCTCTAAATTCAGCAGTTTCCGTTACCCTGGATGCATCAATCCCATAGGCATTTGCGAGGGCAATAAAATCTGGATTTAATATGTCTGTCCCTATGATCCTTTTTGGAAAATTTCGCTCTTGATGCATTCTAATTGTGCCCAGTTTTTTATTGTTTATAATAATAAATATTGGGTTCAATTTATTCTCAACCGCATTAATGATTTCCTGTCCTAACATCATAAAACATCCATCACCATTAAAACTCACAACAGTCTTTTTTGGATAAACTAACTTGGCAGCTATAGCTGCAGGAACGGCATAACCCATTGATCCACCTGTTGTAACAATTTGTGAACCAAGATCGCGATATTGATAATATCTGTGAACCCATTGTGAATTGTTTCCGGAGCCAACAATAACAATATCATCATCGGCTAAAGTTTTGTTTAGATACGCCATCACTTCAGATAGATTGAGACTTCCACTCATAGGCGTTGGTTTGATAAATTCCAAATATTCTTTCCTTGCTGAGCTGCACCATTCACTCCATGGTGGATTTTCAATCTTTGGAAAAGATGATAAAGCAGATGCGAATTCTTGCATACCGCTTGGAATGCCGATATCAGGGTAATATACAGAACCAATCTCATTTATACCGGGATGCACATGGACCAGATATTGATCAGGATCAGGTACTTTAATTGTTGAATATCCTTGTGTCGTTACTTCACCGAGACGCGCTCCTAGAGCTAGGATGAAGTCGCTTTCTTCAATTCGTTTTTTTGTCTCTGCGGGAATAGCATAACTAGAATGCCCGATATAATTCTCATTCCTGTTGTCAAATCTATCCTGGGCTCTGTATGACGTGAGTACAGGTATTGAGTTATCGTCAACAAATTGTGTAAGTTTGTTCACGGCATCTTTTGTCCAAGTATTTCCACCAACAATTATAATAGGTCTTTTTGCCTTTTTGAGCTTTTCATAAAAACTGTCCATTGCAGTCTTTGATGGACTTGACTGAAATATATTAGGTGCAGGTGTTGTTCGCGATATGGTTTCATCTATTAACATATCTTCTGGAAGTGAGAGTACAACTGGCCCTGGTCTTCCTGATTGTGATATATAAAATGCTTTATTTATAAATTCAGGAATCCTATCGGCGTCATTAATCTCAGCTACGTACTTTGCCATTGGTTTAAACATTTCTTTGTAATCAATTTCTTGCTGAGCTTCTCGTTCTCGCTCATTCCTCGATACTTGACCGATAAGCAATATAAGCGGAGTTGAGTCTTGATAAGCGGTGTGTACTCCGTTTGATGCGTTTGTTGCACCAGGACCCCTTGATACAAGACAAATTCCTGGCTTGTTCGTCAACTTAGCATATGCATCAGCCATATTTGCTGCGCCGGACTCGTGTCGGGTAGTTATTAATCTTATTTTATCTTTATGATTATACAGGCCATCCATTAATCCGAGATAGCTCTCTCCTGGGACACAAAATATTGTGTCAACTCCGTTGGTAGATAATTGGTCTGCGAGTAAATGACCGCCAATTATTTTATTATTTTTTGTCATCGAGGTTGTATTATACGCTTCTTATTAAACCGCCGTCTACTCTTATGTTACTGCCGTTGATATAACTTGCTTTCTCACTAGCCAAAAAACATAAAACGCTGGCAAACTCTTCAGGCGTACCGTATCTTCTGACAGGTATTTCGTTTGATGAAATTGAAATTGCCTCATCATATGAAATTCCAAGAGACTTTGCTCTTTGTGTGTTTACCTCGAATGTCCGATCTGTAGTAATGCGCCCTGGCATTACTGTATTTATTGTTATACCATGCTCAGCTACTTGGTTTGAGAGGGTTTTCATGAAGCCTGTTATAGCTGGTCTTAGTGTATTGGATATTGATAAGTTATCAATTGGCTGAACCACACCCGATGAGGTTATTGTAATAACCCTTCCCCAATTTTTTTCAATCATACTCGGTATGAGGCTATTTGTTATTCTTATGGTATTTAAAAGTATAGATTTAACGAATAGATCTAATGCATTTTTATCTGTGTCAATTGGGCTTGATGGTGGTGGGCCCCCAGTATTATTAATGAGTATGTCATATTTTCTATCACTTATATCGGCCATAAGTGAGCTGACTTCATGATCTTTCGTTAAATCTGCTGCAAAATAATCTGAGGTCACCTTGTGTGCNATTAAAATCTCATTAGACACGATTTTGAGTTTTTCTGAGTCCCTTGCAATTAATGTTGTATGGCATCCCTCTGAGGCTAGAGAATGCGCTACAGCCCTACCAAGACCGGATGAAGCACCAAAAACAATTGCATTCTTCGCTTTTAATCCAAGATCCATAGTTATCCTATTGAGTGGTGCCCCTGGCCGGACTCGAACCAGCACGCCCGAAAGCAACAGATTTTGAATCTGTCGTGTCTACCAATTTCACCACAGGGGCAATTTCAGTCTTGAGCTAAACTAAATAGCCTGCTCGTTCTTCTCACCGGTCCTTATTCGGATAGCAGAGTCAATATCCCACATGAATATTTTACCGTCACCAATTTTTCCAGTATTTGCAGTTTCTGAAATTGTCTCAATCACTTTCTCAGATATACCCTCTTCACAAACAACTTCAATTTTAAATTTTGGAATGTAATTGATTTGATATTCCGCACCTCTATATATTTCCGTGTGACCTTTCGTTCTTCCAAAACCTTTTGACTCTGTAACTGTCATACCCATAACACCGACATCATGCAATGCCGTCCTGACATCTTCAAGTTTATGTGTCTGAATAATTGCCATAATCATTTTCATTTTTTTACTCCCAAAGTATTATAATTTATAACCTGTTTCACCGTGAGCCTTATAATCAAGACCTTCAACCTCNTCATCATCTTCGACTCGAAACCCTGTTACTACCCTTGCAATATTTACAATTACCATAGTTGCTATTACACACCAAATAAGTGTTGCTAATATTCCTGTGGCCTGAACTCCCAACTGACTCATAACGGTCACACCTTCACCAAGGCCTATACCACCAAAAGTTGGGCTGATGAGAATTGCTACAAGTAAAGTACCTGTCGCACCACCAACTCCATGAACTGCAAAAACATCTAGAGAGTCATCAATGTTAAACTTAACTTTGACAAGATCTACACAGTAATAACAAACAACACCTCCAGCTAGACCTAAAATAAATCCTCCCATTGGACCTACAAAGCCCGAAGCCGGTGTAATGGTTGCCAAACCTGCAATAGTTCCTGTAACAAGACCAACTAGGCTTGGCTTACCAAACCTAAGCCATTCAATAATTAGCCAGACTAGAGATGCAGTAGCTGCTGATATGTGAGTAACTAGCAATGCCATAGATGCGTCTGTACCAGCGGTTAATGCACTACCTGCATTAAAGCCAAACCAACCAACCCACAGCATACAGGCGCCAACCATCACCATCCAAGGTGCGTGTGGTGGTTGTACTTGATCTGGATAGCCAGACCTACTGCCAAGCATTTTTGCTATGACGAGTGCTGAGACACCTGCTGTGACGTGAACAACAATACCACCGGCAAAATCATAGACACCAAGAGCACTGAGCCAACCACCACCCCATACCCAATGACAGACAGGTGCATAAACAAATATAAGCCAAAGTGCAGAAATTAGTAATACTGCACCAAATTTAATTCGTTCAACATAGGCACCTACAATGAGAGCTGGAGTTATTATTGCGAATGTCATTTGAAATGAGAAGAATAATGACTCTGGAATTGATCCACTCATGGCATCACGCGATACACCTGCTAGAAATAATTTTGATAGATCCCCAACATAAGCACCATCACCTGAAAAGGCAAGCGAGTAGGCAACCGCGAGCCACGTAACCGATGCAAGACAGCATATCGCAGCACAGTGCATCAAAACTGATAAAATATTTTTCGATCTAACTAAGCCTGCATAAAAAAGAGCTAAGCCTGGCATCGTCATAAAAAGAACAAGTGCCGTAGCAGTCAATATCCAACTAGTATCCCCAGCGTTAACCATTATATTTCTCCCAAATTACATATAGTTGCTGAAGATTATGCATAATTCTTGATTGATAATCAACGAGATTTATCTCATTATGTAATAAGTCCACTAAGAACATTTGTTACATTGAGAATATTATTGCTTGATTGGAAAAAAAATATAGAAAAATACACTAATGAGAAGTTAGTAACATTCTATATATCTCTCTTTTCAATTACCGAGAGTGTGGTGAACCCTGTGCCGGTAGAGGTAATTTTGATACCATCAGTAATCAAGTTTCGAAAAAAATTTATAAAATTTGCACTCATCGCATCAATAATGTCAACATTTGGTGCGTTAATTGGATATCTCCTGGGTTTTTATCTTGAGGAATATATGATCCATAATTTTATCGATTTATCAGATTTTGGTGAGTTGTATGGAAGCTATGGACCATTGATAATATTTATCGGAGCGGTTACACCATTCCCATTCAAACTTGTTACAATAGCCAGTGGTATTTTCAAAATTAATGTTTTTTATCTCATCGTCTACAGCTTTATTGGAAGATATTTTAGATATCAGATAGTGACTACAATGACTTACATTATTGGTCCAAAAATGATTAATATTTATGATAAGATCGATAAGAGTAAGAAAATGATGGGTAGATTATTGATAATTCTGTCTATTATTACAATATTAATAGTGCTCTATATCTATGTTGGGTTTTAAGAATGAATTTTAGAATATCAATCCCCTTAATTATAGCAGTTTATGCTGCCTGTGTTATGTTATCGGCTTATTTCATTGAGTATGTTCTTGGATACAAACCCTGCGAGTTATGCATTATCCAGAGATATCCATATTACTTCATTATTTTATCCAGTATTGCNCTATTTGCTCTCAAATCCAGAATAATCCCAATCAACCATTCACATTTTTTGCTCAAAAGAGCTTATGCAGGAGCCTATGTTGCTATTTTACTTGCCTCCATGACAGGTTTTTCTTTGGCAACTTATCATTTTGGTATTGAAAATAATTATTGGCAAAATTTTTCCGGATGCTCTGATAGATTATCAAGTATTGAGCTTAACGCAACAAATCTACTTGAAGATATAAACAAGATAGAGCCAAATTGTTCAGACCCTCTAAAGTTTTTTGGGCTGTCCCTATCCGGCTATAATATAATTTCAAATACACTGATTGCTGGCATACTCATCTTTGATCTAATAAATAATAAGAAATATTACATTTAAGAGCCAACTATAAATTCTCTAAAAATATAATGAGATCATCTAGTTCATCTTGGCTAATACTATGCCCCAGATTGGGATAGGATTTTGCTTGGTACTCTATGCCATGATCATCTAATTGTTGTTTTGTTTTATTATAAAAATCAATTGGCAAAACATCATCCTCTTCACCATGCATCACAAGAATATTGGGTTGCATTTTGCCAATAGGACTAATATTATCTACGAGCAATCCTGAAAGACAAATTGTGGCCAAAGGTTTATCTTTTGCTGTTAAGCTTGTTGATAGCGCAACCATTCCACCTTGACTGAACCCACAGAGTATTACATCTGATATTTTGATATGGTGATTTTGGGTCTCTTGCATGATTATATCTGAGAGAACCTTAGCTGAGACTTTCTTAACCTCCGTGTTGTAAGAATAGTCGCGATCTGGGGATAATTTAAACCACTGAAACCCATATGGATTGGCGTCACAAATCTCAAATGCATCTGGTGCAGAATAATCCAATTCAAATTTTGTTACTGTTTTTTTTATATAATCTCCAATTGGCATTAAATCCATACCATTAGCCCCATAACCATGGAGAAGGATAAGTAGTTTTTTATGTTTCATAATAATTAACTCCTNCCAAAAAATAATGTTGTGTTACATCAATCTTACAATAGCTAATGTGAATTCAAAAAATATTTTTCAATTCAATGTTGGATAAACTTTGAAATTACTAAACTCAGTCATTAAATAGGATACTATAAATAGTGGTATCATAATGTCTAGTCTATTGAATATAATAATCACAATTTCAGTTCTTTCTGTAGGTTTAGTTCTTGTTTTAGGTCTTACAAATATGCTAAAGAGGGGGAGCGCCAATAGATCGCAAAAATTAATGAGATTCAGAGTGGTCGCACAGTTCGTTGCGGTCGTATTAATTATGATATTTTTTTACTTTAATTATTAAGGGTCAAGCAAATCGTAATCTTAAATAAGATATATACAAAAACAGGAGACGACGGTACAACCGCCCTTGGCAATGGGGAGCGTATCGCGAAGAGTTCAAAAAGAGTGTCCGCATATGGGTCAGTGGATGAATTAAACTCTTTCATTGGATTGGCAAGATCTTTTATTGAGTCAGATAAATTAAAGGAATTAGATAAAATACTTGCTACAATTCAAAATGATTTATTTGATCTTGGCGCAGACCTTTGTATACCCGATAAAGATAAAAATGCTGATAGCCTCAAAATAGTAAAAAGCTATGTTAAAAACCTTGAAAAAGAAATTGATAAACTAAATAGTCAACTCGAGCCATTGAGATCTTTTATTCTGCCCGGCGGTACAAAAGTTTCAGCGTATGTACATATAGCCAGAACAATCGCTAGACGTTGCGAGAGGGAAATGATAGAACTAAGACAAATTGAGGAGGCTGAAATCAGTAAGGAAGCGGTACAATATATTAATAGACTATCCGACTTCCTGTTTGTTGCAGCAAGGTATGTAAACTTGAAATCAGATTTCGATGATATACTTTGGATACCAGGTAATAATTACGAGGAGTAACGGAGAACAATTATGAAAATACTTGTGCCAGTAAAAAGAGTTGTTGATTACAACGTTAAGATTAGAGTTGATAAAGAAACAAATGCGGTCGACTTAAACAATGTTAAAATGTCCATAAATCCCTTCGATGAAATTGCTGTCGAGGAAGCGATAAGAATAAAAGAAGGTGGAAAATGTGATGAAATAGTTGTAGTTTCTCTTGGGCCTGAACAATCAAAAGAAACTATTAGGAATGCACTAGCAATGGGTGCTGACAGGGGCATTCATGTGAAAACAGAGCACTCTCCTGAGCCACTTCTTGTTGCAAAAGTTCTGGCAAAAATAATTGAAAAAGAATCTTTTGATTTAGTAATATTAGGGAAACAGTCCATTGATGATGATTGCAATCAAACCGGCCAAATGCTATCAGCTCTCTTGGATTGTTCAATTGGTACATACGCATCAAAAATTGAAATTGAGAATGACTCATTTGTTGTTACAAGGGAAATAGATGGCGGTCTGCAAACAATCAAGCTAGCAAAACCTGCTGTACTAACAACTGATCTACGTTTAAATGAACCGAGATACGCATCATTACCAAACATTATGAAAGCAAAGCAAAAAACTATTGACGATGTTGACCCTTCTGACTTACAAATTGAGATGCAACCTAAAGTTGTTACCAAAAAAGTAGAAGAGCCACCTGCAAGAATAGGAGGTGGAAAGGTTGACTCAATTGAGGATTTAGTGGATAAATTAAAAAACGTTTCAGGAGTGATATAATGAGTATTTTAGTATTAGCAGAACATAACAATGAAATTCTTAAAGAGGCAACCAAAAAAGCAATCTCTGCTGCCTCAAAAATTGCGAATCCTGTACATGTGCTAGTTGCAGGCATTGATTGCGCAAATGCTGCAAATGATGCGGCTTCAACAGAAGGTGTAGAAAAGGTTCTACTTGCTGAAAACTCACAATATAAAAATATGTTATCAGAACCCATTTCTGAATTATTAATTGATCTCATGAGCGAGTATGATTATTTGGTATCTGCTGCAACAACAAATGGAAAAAATATACTTCCGAGAGTTGCAGCAAAGTTAGATGTTAGCCAAATATCAGAAATTATTGGTGTTATCAATGGAAAAACATTTCAAAGACCAATATATGCAGGTAACGCAATAGCAACAGTTGAGAGTTCAACGGATAAGAATGTCATAACAATTAGGACAACAGCATTTGAAACTGCCAAAGAGAGTAAATCAACAGCCGAGATAAGCTCCATTGGAATAGAAAAGAATCCAGGCTTATCTGAATTTGTCGAAGAAAAGGTTTCGGGTGGTGAAAGACCAGAACTGACATCAGCTGGAACCATAGTTTCCGGTGGGAGGGGAATGCAATCTGGAGATAATTTTAAATTGCTAGAGTCTGTTGCAGACAAACTCGGCGCTGCTGTAGGCGCAAGCCGTGCAGCTGTTGACGCAGGTTTTGTTCCAAATGAGTACCAAGTGGGGCAAACTGGGAAAGTCGTTGCCCCTGAACTTTATATTGCGGTTGGCATATCCGGAGCTATTCAGCATCTTGCAGGTATGAAAGACTCTAAAGTCATTGTTGCCATAAATAAGGATGATGAAGCACCTATATTTGAGGTTGCTGATTATGGCTTAGTAGCCGATTTATTCGATGCAGTTCCTGATCTAGATAAAGAACTCGAAAAAATACAAAAATAAAAAATGGTTACTCAGGTCGGTATTGCTGGTTGTGGATTAATGGGATCTGCGATCGCAGATACAAACCTGCAAGCGGGGTTTGACGTTGTTATTTTTGATATAAAAGAGAGACAGCTTTCGAATGCTAAAGAAAAACTTGATAAAAAAATCAATGAATCAAATCAGCTCGCGACAGTAAAATATACAAATAAAATATCATCATTGGAAAACTGTGATTTAATCATCGAATGTTTGACTGAAGATGAGAATACAAAATCAAATTTCTTTAAAAAAATCGAGGAAAATTGTGATAGGAAAACTATTATTGCTACCAACACATCTTCGATATCAATTAATAGATTAGCGAGCAGTCTTCAATATCCTGAAAGATTTCTTGGTCTTCATTTTATGAACCCACCGCAAATAATCAAGCTTGTTGAAATAATCAATCATAACGCACTTGATAAGAGAGTTCTGAAAGAAATAACGCAGTATCTTGATGTAATGGATATGATATCAATCGAATGCAATGACAAACCTGGTTTTATAGTGAATAGAGTGTTGTTACCGATGATAAACGAAGCAATTTATTGCTATGAAAATGGTACATCGAATGCTAAATCTATTGATACAGCATTAAAAGTTGGAGCAAATCATCCAATGGGACCTCTAGAGTTAGCAGACTTTATCGGTTTAGATACTTGTTTATCAATTCTTAGGATACTTCAGAAAGATTTCAACGATGCAAAATATAAACCCTGTCCTTTGTTAGAAGAATACGTCCAGTGTGGAAAGCTGGGCCGCAAAACAAAGGAAGGATTTTATAAATATTAAATAAATTATTATCTTTTTGCCGTCATAATTATTATAATATTTCAACTTTACTCGAGCATGGAAGTATAATGACAAATAAAATGTGGGGTGGTAGATTTTCTAAAGCCACAAATGAGCTACTGGAAGATCTTAACGCATCAATAAAATATGACTATCGTCTTGCAAAATATGACATTGAAGTCTCAATTGCTCATATAATGATGCTTGCAAAATCGGGTGTTATCCAGAAAGAAGAATGCAATCTGATTGTTGATGGATTAAAAAAGGTACAAAAAGAAATTAGTGACGGTAAATTTGAATTCAAGAAAAAACTTGAAGATATTCATATGAATATTGAGAGTCGACTTACAGAGATTATTGGTCCTATTGCGGGTAAACTTCATACTGCAAGATCGAGGAATGATCAAGTCGCGACTGATATCAGATTGTTCTTAATCGAAAAAATTAACGGCCTCGTAGAGCTAATTGAAGAAAATCAAAAAACGCTTTCACAGCAAGCTCTAGATAATTTTGATGCCATAATGCCAGGGTATACGCATCTACAAATTGCACAACCAATTACACTCGGACATCACCTGCTCTCCTATGTTGAATTGTTTAACAGAGATAAACTAAGATTGACTGATAGTCTAAAGAGATTAGATGAGAGCCCTCTCGGCGCTGCTGCGATGGCCGGCACATCCTATCCAATAGACAGAGAATATTCTGCAAAATTACTTGGCTTTAATAAACCAATGTCAAACTCTATTGATGCCGTATCATCAAGAGATATGCTTCTTGAGACATTATCAAATATTGCCATTCTATCGGTAAATTTATCCAGACTTGCAGAAGAAATCATCCTTTGGGTTTCTACAGAATTTAATTTCATAAGCTTGCCCGACACTCTTACAACGGGATCATCAATTATGCCACAGAAAAGAAATCCAGATGGCGCAGAAATTATTCGTTCAAAGGCTGGAAGGGTCATCGGATCCTTAAATACTCTGTTAGTCGTCATGAAGGGTCTTCCGCTGACTTATAACAAAGATCTGCAGGAGGATAAAGAACCATTATTTGATGCAATAGATACAATAGAATTATCACTGAGGGTTATGAGTAAGATGATTACTGATATGAAGCCAAATAGAGACAGAATGCTTCAATCAGCTAAGAATGGATTTTCTATTGCAACGGATATTGCTGACGTTTTAGTCCAAGATTTGGGTATTCCGTTCAGAGAGTCCCATAAAATCGTTGGATCAATTGTCAGCTACGCGGAGTCAAATAATAAGTCTTTAGATGAACTTCTTGTTGAAGATTATCAGAAAATTGATCCAAGAATTACAATAGAACTAGTAAATAAAATATCATTTGATAGAATTATTCATAATAAGACTTCACAGGGTGGGACTGCTCCAAAAAATGTGAAGAAAGAAGCAGAAAAATGGTTGAAAGCACTAAAAATAAAATGAACAAGCGGCAAAAAAGAAATGCGCTCACAAAATTAATTATGGCGTTTCTGCTATTGATTATTCTAAGTGCATGCGGCGTTAAAGGCGACATCGAACTAGAAAAAAAATCAATCTCTGAAAAAACAAGTATTTTGGATAGATTGATCTAAATAACGTTTCTTTCAGTAGACTAAAAAGTAATAAATATAAGATAATGACTCCAATAAAATATAAAAGTAATAATCTATACGTTGAAGGATTGAGCATCGAAAAGCTTGCCGACGATAATCAAACTCCTTTCTATTGCTATTCTGAAAAATATATTGAAGATCAATATCAAGCACTAAAATCTGCGTTTGATATGAAAGCAAAAATATTTTACTCCATGAAGGCAAATTCAAATTTATCGATCTTAAAACTATTGCTCAATAAAGGTTCTGGGATTGATGTTGTATCAGGTGGTGAGATCGAGCGTGCACTTAATGCGGGGGCAACTGGTAAAGATATTATATATGCTGGGGTTGGAAAAACTGATGAAGAATTAACTTATGCGATTAAAACAAAGATCCACTGTATCAATGTCGAGTCCCAGTCAGAGTTAACGAGAATAAATGATATATGTGAAAAACTTAATACTAAACAGAATATATCATTGAGGGTAAATCCCGATGTTGATGCAAAAACCCATGTTAAAATAACGACAGGTAAAGCTGAAAATAAATTTGGCATTGAATTTGATTACATTAAAAGTATGTATGCAATAGCTTCCGAGTTACCTAATGTAAATATTATTGGGATCTCTGTACACATTGGAAGTCAAATTACCAACCTCAAGCCGTTCAAAAAAGCTTTTCAGATCATCTATGATTTGATTAATGATCTTCGAGGCCTTGGGCATAAAATTAAACATGTAGATCTGGGTGGCGGACTTGGTGTGACCTATTCAGATGATGATAACGTGCCAACTTTTAAGGAATATGCATCTCTCATACAGAGCATTTTTGGTAATTTAAATATTGAAGTATATATAGAGCCCGGTAGACTTTTGGTCGCAAATAGCGGTCTACTAGTGACCCGTGTCGTAGATATTAAAACAACAAGTCAGAAAACCTTTGTTATCGTGGATGCGGCCATGAATGATTTCATCAGACCAACTTTATATAATTCTTACCATGAGATACTGCCTGTTAAAAATAATCTAGGAACTTCGAACAAGCTATATGATATCGTTGGACCAATCTGTGAAACAGGTGATTATTTCGCAAAAAATAGAAATATGAACTCTGTACAAGTTGGTAGCTTGATTGCGATTAAATCAGTAGGAGCTTATGGCTCGGTATTATCCTCAAATTATAACTCAAGACCACAAATTGCGGAAATAATCGTTCAAAACGATAAATATGAAGTTATTCGTGAGAGGGTTGAGGTGAAAGATATACTAGCCCGAGAGAGGATAGCAAATTGGTTATAAATTTTTAGGATAAAATGGCAGATACCCTATTATCGTTAGAAAATGTTTATCATAGATACAGTATATCCCGAGATATTTTTAATGATATAAGTTTGAATATCAAAGAGGGTGATTTTTATTTTATTACAGGATCTTCCGGTGCAGGGAAAACGACCTTTCTAAAACTTCTGTCGTCATCATTAAGGCCGACAAGTGGTAGTGTGCTATTTAGTGGGGTAAATTTAAATACAATACCGCAAAATAAGATCTACCTCATAAAACGGAAAATCGGCTTTGTTTTTCAGGATTTTCGATTACTACCCCATTTAACAACATACGAGAATGTTGCATTACCATTAAAAGTTCAAAATAAAAAAGAAAAAAACTACAAAAAGGATGTTGTTGAGCTGCTCAATTGGGTTAATCTGGAGCATTGTACCCATAGCTATCCAAATTATTTATCTGGTGGGGAACAACAGAGGGCTGCAATTGCAAGAGCTGTTATATCAACTCCAAAGCTAATACTCGCTGATGAACCGACGGGTAACGTCGATTATGAAAATTCAAAAAAAATTCTCAGTCTCTTTAGTGAAATGAATAAATTAGGAACAACTATTATCATAGCAACACACGATGAGAGTCTTATATCTCATAAGAGAGCGAGCATTATTAATATTGAAAATAATGGAATTAGGATACGAAGTAAGTGAATATAATTAACAAGGTGATTAATAAATCTGAAGCAAAAAGAGTAATGAAGCAACTTGCTCCACGACCATCATCAATTATTTCAAGTACTAATTTTCACAGTAAATATCTATTTATTGTAATATCTCTTTTGAGCTATTTAATAACAATACTTTTGACATCATTTGTCATTCTTATTGGTCAGCCTGAATTTTCAGCATTATCTATAGGTATGATACAAACTAGCCTAATATCGTGGGTAACGTTAATTTTTATAATTTTTATAATTATCTCATATATAATTATTTACGGAACTCACACTTCAATTATTTATAATAGAAATACTATAAATATATTAATACAACTTGGTGCTTCAAATAATTTTGTAATAAGCAAAATTGTCTACTCTTTCACAAAAATAGGTTTAACTGCTGGATTGACTGGATCATTTGCTGGATTCATAACAATTATCTTTATCAATCCATTCCTACTTCAAATTAGTGGGCTCTTTAATAATATCTCTGATTTAGTCGTTGTGTCATCCAACTCAGTGTATGCTCAGTATTATATATTTATTTTAATACCTCTTTTTATTATTGCCGTCTGTTCTATATCATCTTATGTGACCGTCAAAAGATTAGTAAAGAAATATTATTAAATTAATAATAGCAAGATGTATAAATCACTAAAAATACTCAAAATACTTGCTTCAATTATGTGTGTCTTTATTCTTACACTTGATATCGTTGATTTTGTAAGAATATTCAATGCAAAACCAACCATTATTGAAAAATCAAATACCATAGATGGAATAGTGGTATTTACAGGTGGTGAAGATCGTATAAAAACCTCAATTGATCTTCTATCCAATGGTATTGCAAAACACCTGTTTATATCTGGTGTTAATCCAGGTACAAATAAATATAATATTTCAGAGCATATACACATTGACGCCAATCTAATTGAGTGTTGTATAGATCTTGGAAATGACGCAAAAGANACCTTTGAAAACGCAGTAGAGACCACAGGGTGGATTAGAGAAAATCAATACAAAAATATAATTATCGTAACTTCTGATTACCACATGAAAAGAAGTTTACTGATTTTAAAAAATTTAAGTGAGGATACCAACTTTTTCCCTTATCATGTTCAAAGTAAGTTACTCAACGATATGAATATTACAAAATTTGAAAAACTAAGGATAATCATACTTGAATATTCAAAATATCTATTTACACGTTTAAGATTATTATTTGAATTTAATTAGGTGATTTGAATGATAAGAGGAGTTCTTTATTATATAATTTTTTCTTTAAACCTATTAATGTTTTCTATCATTTTTTTACCTTTATTTTTCCTCCCGAGATCAATCGGGTTAATTATCTTGAGTTTTTGGGCAAAAGTTTCTCAGAGTATACTCTACTATTTGTGTAAGGTTGATTTTGAAATTTATGGGCAAGAATTTATTCCAAAAGAGCAAGCATTAATTGCTTCGAAGCATCAATCAACTTGGGAGACAATCAATTTTCTCCATATCTTAGATCAGCCGCCCATAATGATATTAAAAAAAGAATTACTATTTATTCCATTCTTTGGTCAATATGCACTAAAATTTGGTAATATTCCAATCAACAGAAAAGCTGGTATTTCTGCTATAAAAGATATGGTAAAAAAAGCAAAAAAAAGCAAAGACCAAAAGAGATCCATATTAATATTCCCAGAGGGTACGAGAAGTGTAATTAATTCAGACCCAGAATATAAAAGAGGTATATTAGCTTTATATAAGAATTTAAAAATACCATGTGTGCCTGTTGCGTTAAATTCAGGGCTGTTTTGGCCAAAAAATAAACTGAGAAAGAAACCAGGTAAGATATTGGTTGAATTTCTAAAGCCCATTGAACCCGGTCTTGGTGATGATGATTTCATGGTGCAATTAGAAACAAGGATTGAAGAAGCAACAAATCGACTTGTCAAGTAACTCTAGGTGTACTATTCGGACTCTAATTTTTTTATTGAGTCTAAGATTTTATTACGTTTGTTACGCGTCTCTGTGAATAGACTTTCAAGTTTATTTCCATTTTCCANTTTAATACTATCTTTTAGATCAGCTAAGCCGTCTATAAAGCTGTCAAGTATTTCTATCACTGCGTCTTTATTATTTAAAAAAACATCTCTCCACATGATTGGATCCGATGATGCAACCCTCGTATAATCAAGAAATCCCCCTGCTGCATATTTTGTGACTTCGTAATTTTTTTTATTTTCAAGTTTCGAGGCTGTATCAACAAGATTAAACGCAACTAGATGGGGTAAATGACTGATAGTCGCGAGTACAAGATCATGCATTTCAGGTGACATAATATCGACAAACATCCCGAGTTCTTCCCAAAAGAAAACCACCTTATCCAAATGCACTTTATCTGTATCAGTGTAAGGCGTTAATAGACAACATTTTTTGTAAAATAATTCAGCAAAACCTGACTCAGGACCTGAAAACTCAGTGCCTGCGATCGGATGCCCTGGTATAAAACTTACACCATCTGGTAAATATTTATCAATTTGGTCAATAACTGCTTTTTTTACAGAGCCAACATCTGTTATGATAGTGCCCTTTTTCAGATGTCCTTGGATATTTCTCATAATTTCGGCATTTGATCCAACAGGGGCGCACAAGATTATTAAATCAGCATCATTTACTGTTTCAACTAATGTATCAAAAATTTTATCCATATAACCAAGCTCCCTAGCTTTCGCTCTAGTTGAAGCTGTTTTGGCATAACCAAAAACATTTCTGGCAATTTTATTTTTTTGAATACCCCTAGCAATTGATGACCCTATGAGTCCGATACCAACAATTGCAACTGTATCAAATATTATATTTTCTGATTTCATTTTCATAATCTTATCTTTTATTTAAAGCAGAAATTATTTGGTATTACAAACTTGTTCTACATATTCCCGTATTTTATCAAGAACGGTTCTATTTTGCTCTTTACTACCAATCGTAACTCGTAGATGGCATGGAAGTCCATAATCTGAGACATTCCTTACAAAAATATTATTTTTTATAAGATAATTATTCAGACCAACTACCATTTCTTGCTGCATTGTAGAATTTTTTTTAGCAAGATTTGTTAGATCTAATAGTAAAAAATTTGCAGCGCCACCGTGAACATGAATCTGAGCCTCTTCATATGCCTTTAGTAATTGAACCTTTTCATTAGAATTTAATTCAACAGATTTAGCCACGTGATCATGATCCTCNATAGCAGCAGCACCGGCATTTATTGCAGCAGTCGAAAGATTAAAGGGACCTCTAATTTTATTTAGAACTTCGATTATGTGTAATGGCGCATATGCCCACCCAATTCTTAGTGCGGCAAGGGCATAAACCTTAGAAAAGGTTCTTGTCATTACAGTATTGGCTGTCTCTGAAATTAGACTTTTCCCATCAATATAATCCTGCTCTTGGGCATATTCGGCATATGCGCCATCAATTACCAATAGCACTCGCTCAGGTAATCGATCCCGGAGTTCATATAACTCGTTTTTATTTAAATATGAACCAGTAGGGTTATTTGGATTTGCAATAAATACAATCTTTGTTTTTTTTGTGACACAGTTTATAATGTTATCTATATTTGCCTTTAGCCCAACTTCTTTTGCCGCGATTGGCGTACCATTATTTGTTAATGTGATTATTTTATATAATAAAAAAGCATGCTCGCTGTATATAACTTCATCACCCGGCATCAGATAAGCACAAGCAATTAAGTTTAAAATTTCATCTGATCCTGCGCCACATATAATATTATTTACATTTACATCATGCAGTTCTGCTATTTTTTCTTTCAAAAGAGTACTGTTGCCATCCGGATATATCGAAAGAGACTTAGCTGAGTCAATATACGCTTTTACAGCTCTATCACTTGGCCCTAAGGGCGACTCATTTGATGATAGTTTTATTGCACCAATTGCCTGACTACCCTTTCCGCCTTTGTAGCGACTTATGCCACGAATACCATCGCGGGGTTTTATCAAATTACTCAACTTCATCTCCGATTATTATTGGCGTGGCATATCTGCCAATGCATTGAATTTCGTCAATTATCGAAATATTATTAAATCCATTATCTACTTTATCTTTTACTGCTAACAAATAAAATTCCTCTGATAATTTTTTTATGAACTCATAGTCATCATCCAAATAGTCTTGAAGCAAAGTGGAAAGATATTCTTTATCTATCAATTTTTTCTTCTCAATCTTTATTTTAAAAAGATACGTATCATCTTCTGTAAAAAATTGATCAGGTTGACCAATAATATAAAGAGTTGGCTCTTCACTATTGCTTTGTATCTGGGGCAGTGTGCCGATTACAGATAGTTTTTTACCATCAATATCAAGCAATGAGGTACTATCATTTCCTATTACAACAATACTTGAGTCTATATTTTTTTCTTTCTTTAGCAAATCAATTGCATTCTCATCCTCAATAAGATTATTAATTGAACCGAAATTATGAAGTATCAAATCTCGATTATTTTTCTTAATATTTTTCTCCATAATTATATTAAGCTTTGATTGTATCGCCGTATTAGCATTAATTATCCCTCGCCATATACCCCAAATCTGCTTCAGGTTGAACGAGCCTAAATTTGAATTATTTAATTCTCTTAATATTTCCATTTCACGAGATGGTTGAAAAACCGATAGATTGTGTACATCCTTGACTTTTGCAACTTGTTTTACAATATCTGCCCTCTCAAGAATAATTCCCTGCAAACGAGTATTAATCTGATCAAGGCGTATCCTCAACGCTCTGAGTTCATTATTGATTTTTGTTTCTTCTACCATTTTGCTTAAGTGATTGATAGTTCCATAGTTATTTTTTGAAATATATCGTAAATATTATTACTATATAAAGCATATAGTTGTTAAATAATAGACAATATTTAAATTTAAATATATCTAAGTTATTCTAATATTAGAGAATTATTAAAATTTCTATGCATTAATGCGAATATAATAAACCAGTAAAATAAGATGACAAAATTAGTCAAATATACCACTAATGATTTTAATTTAGCTTCAGGAAAATCAATTTCACCCCTCGAAATTGCATACGAGACATATGGAAAGCTCAATAAAGACAAAACAAATGCCGTTCTAATATGTCACGCACTTACCGGTGATCAATATGCATGCGCTATCAATCCAATAACAAAAAAACCAGGTTGGTGGGATATTCTCGTTGGAAAAGGTAAACCAATCGACACTGATAAATATTTCATAATTTGCTCAAATGTTTTGGGGGGTTGTATGGGGACAACCGGTCCAAAATCACAAAACTTAATCACGAATGAACCATATGGGCTTAATTTTCCAGTAATAACAATCAGCGATATGGTAAAATCACAAGTATTACTCTTGGACCACTTAGAAATACCAAAAGTTTTGACAGTAATTGGTGGATCAATGGGGGGCATGCAGGTACTGGCATGGATGTCTGAATATCCAGATCGAATAAAATCAGCAATTCCTATTGCTACTGCTGCGTATCATACCTCGCAAAATATTGCGTTCCATGAAGTTGGGCGGCAAGCAGTAATGGCTGACCCAAAATGGCATGAAGGTAAATATTTTGAATATAATACCTCTCCTGAAAAAGGTCTATCGGTAGCTCGAATGACAGCCCATATTACCTATTTATCTGAAGTTGCCCTACAAAATAAATTTGGAAGAAATTTACAAGATAGAGCAAAAAAAACATTTAGCTTTGATGCTGACTTTCAAGTCGAGAGCTATCTACGATATCAAGGTGTTAATTTTGTTAAAAGATTTGATGCAAATAGTTATCTTTTCTTAACAAGAGCTATGGACTATTTTGATTTGATTTCGGAAAATGATGGGGTTTTAGCGAATGCATTTAATGATTTAAATGCCTCTGTTTGTGTCATTTCTTTCACAGGTGATTGGCTATTTCCATCCATCGAAAGTAAAAAAATTGTGCATGCATTAAATTCAAAGGGTGTTGATGTAAGTTTTATAGATATTGAGTCGAACAAGGGGCATGACGCATTTCTTATGGATGAGCCAGCAATGTTTAAAACGATACGTGGTTTTTTGGAAGCACAATATGTTAAATAATCATGGATAGGTCATAGGTGGATATGAGTAATAGGTTTGATTTTTTAATTATTGAAGAAATGGTGGAGCTTGGCTCTAAGGTTTTGGATATTGGGTGCGATGATGGATCCCTATTGAAAATGCTGCAGGATAAAAAGAAAGTTGATGCGCGTGGTATAGAATTATATTCAGATCGGGTAAATTTATGCCTCGAAAAAGGACTTCCTGTCGTTCAAGGAGATGCAAACTTTGACCTTGAAATGTACCCGGATAATAGCTTTGATTATGTCATTTTGAGTAAAACCCTTCAATCTGTAAATAGGCCGCGGGATATACTTGAGCAGCTACTTCGTATTGGTAAAAAAGCAATTGTCTCCATTCCAAATTTTGGTCATTGGAAGGTCAGACTCTACCTGGCACTAAATGGACAAATGCCTATGACTCCATCACTGCCAGCTAAATGGTATAATACTGAGAATATACACCTGTGTACTATTAATGATTTTTTGAGTTTATGTGATGAAATTAACATTAAAATTATCAAATCTGTAGCTCTCGATAAAAATGGGGCACAGTTAAACTTTGCAAACCGAATACGTTCTGTTAACTTGATAGGTGAACAAGCAATATTCTTACTTAAAAAAAATAATGACTAAATTTGAAATACATCAATTTATATGCAGGACAGATAATTATGGAGTTCTTGTCTCAGATGCCGATACAGGCTTAACAATGTCTGTTGATGCCCCTGATGCTAAGAGAATTGATGAAGAACTTGAAAAAAAGAAACTTAATTTAACTCACCTTTTAATTACACACAAACATCAAGATCACATTGACGGAATTGAATATTTAAAAAATAAATACAACTGCATTGTGTTGGGTCCTGAATCAGAAAAAGACCAAATACCTCATTTGGATATAACACTCATCGGTGACGAATATATAGACTTCTCAGGATCACCAATTAGGGTGATAGAGACACCAGGTCATACTCTCGGTCACATTGTTTTCTTTTTTGAAAGAGAGAAAATTTTATTTGCTGGTGATACATTATTTCTTATGGGTTGCGGCAGAGTTTTTGAAGGAACCCACGAGCAGATGTTTGAGTCAATCAAAAAAATTAGGGATTTACCCATTGATACAGTTATATATTGTGGACACGAGTACTCTTTAGCAAATGCAAAATTTGCCATATCAATTTATCCAGATAATGAAAATATTGGTAATAGATATGAGCATATACAAAAAGCTGTCTCAGAAAAAAAGTGCTGTCTGCCTACAACTTTAGAACGAGAATTGAGGACAAACCCATTCTTAATGTATGATGATCCTGTTTTGAAAAATAAATTAGGTAATATTAAATCAACAGACTTAGAAGTTTTTTCCGAGACGCGAACACAAAAAGATAATTTCTAGTTATATCTTTCTACGCACAAGGCGACTCCCATACCACCGCCAACACAGAGAGAGGCAAGACCCTTTGATGCCTTTCTTTTTACCATTTCATGTAATAGTGTGACAAGTATCCTTGCACCGGAAGCGCCAACTGGGTGTCCAAGGGCAATAGCACCACCATTTACATTCAATTTATCCGCAGGAATATTTAAATCCTTAGCGCAAGCACATGCTTGCGAGGCGAATGCCTCATTTAACTCAAATAAATCAATGTCATAAATATTCCAATCTATATTCGATAATGCACTTTTAATTGCGGGAATTGGACCGGTCCCCATTATTGCAGGATCAACAGCGGCTTGCCCCCAACCTACAATTCTAGCTAATGGCTCCAGCCTCATTGACTTTGCTTTTGCATAAGACATTAATAAAACACCGGCAGCTCCATCATTTATACCAGAGGCGTTGGCAGCAGTTACAGTACCGCCCTCTTTTTTAAATATTGTATTGAGCGAGGCTATATCATCCATACTAATATTTTTTCTTATGTATTCGTCTTCTAATACAATTTCTTTATTTTTCTTTTGCTCGATATGAACAGGGCAAATTTCATCAATAAATTTTCCATCATCTTGAGCTTTTGCCGCTTTCATTTGGGAGTCGAATGCAAACTTGTCTTGCGCGTCACGTGATATAGACCATCTATCAGCAACATTTTCAGCTGTTACTCCCATATGATAATTATTAAAAAAATCAATCAGTGCATCGCTAATCATTGTATCCTGCATTTGTAAAGCACCCATTTTCTGACCTTGTCGAATATATGAAACATGGGGCGCTTGTGTCATGCTTTCTTGCCCGCCTGCAATTAATATCCGACCAAAATCCTCCTTTATCTGCTGGTGCGCTATTATAACAGATCTTAATCCTGACGCACAAAGCTGATTGATAAGCCAAGCTGGCGTCTCAAATGGTATACCGGCATCAATTGCTGCCTGCCTCGCTGGATTTTGTCCTTGCCCTGCTGTTAAGATTTGCCCAAGAATTACTTCGTCAATGTCCGACGCTTTCATATTTATCTTGCCTAATAGCGATTGAATAACTGCAGATCCGAGCTTATAGGGTGCTACATCTCGAAAACTTCCGTGAAAGCTCCCAATGGCAGTTCTTGAAGCAGCAACTATAACTGTGTCTGTGTCTTGATACACTTATTATCCTTTATTCATAATTATTTGCGCACTTTTCTTCTCACTTATGTCTGCCCTTAAAGTCATAAATATAACTAAAAGACTTAGTGGCACGCACAAGATATTCATAATTTCCCAACCCACGAGTGTCAACATAAAACCTGCGGATAGGCTCGCTATTGCTTGCATTGAAAAGACAACAATTTCATTAAACCCTTGAGCCTTAAACTTTTCTTCTTCTCTATATGAAATAACTAACAGACTTGTTGAGGTAATGAATAGAAAATTCCATCCAATACCCAGAAATGTAAGGGCGATAAGATAATTAATATAAGTTGTCTCGAAGTAACTCAAAAATATCGTTAATAAGAAAAATAATATACCTGTGTATATTATTCGGCTATGACCAAATTTCTTTATTAACCTGCCAGTGAATAGTGACGGCAGAAACATCCCAATTATGTGGAATTGAATAACTATCTTTGTACTTTCAAGTGAAAAACCGTGATGATGATGCATGCTAAGAGGTGTTGCCGTCATCAAGAATGACATTATGGCATATGACATTGCGGCAACAACTATAGCTTGACTAAATCTATGCGAGCTAAGCAATTCGCTATAGGATCTTCCAGCAATAATCTTCTTTTCACTCTTTATAGCATTTTTTGGACTATAAAATATTAGAGATAAAACTGGTAAAAATGTCATAAAAGATAGGGCAATATAGGGGCCAACAAAAGTATGCTCAGGTATAAGGTTTTGGGAATATACTGCAATATTTGGCCCGAGTAATGCAGAAAATATTCCTGCCAACATAATAACTGAAATAGCCCTTGGTATCATATCTTCACTAACTGACTCTGCTGCTGCAAATCTATATTGGTGAGTAAATGCAAGACCGTTACCAATGGCAAAGCAAGACAGGCAATAAAACAAAAAATCTCCGTAATAGATTGATACAGCGGCTATCAGCGAAGATACTGAGGTATAAATTGCAGCATAAATAAAACCTCTTTTTCTNCCAATTCTGCTCATTATATTGGAAGCAATCATTGTTGAGCTCGCAAGACCAATCACCATTGATGCGGTTGGAAGTGTTGAGAGTGTTGTTAATGATGTAAGGGTTGAGCCAATTATACCGCTCAAAAAGATAGTGACAGGCGCAGCAGTAAAACCGAATATTTGAGCTATAATTAATAGGATTAAATTTTTATTGTACATTCTATTAAAGACATGTTTTTAGATATATAACTACTTATTTAGCCTGATGTCTATTTATTATTATGTGCCACAGAATGTTTGATATACGCGTTCTCGTGGTTCAGGTGGTATCTGGTAAGGCTTTGATTTACCATCCGCCTTGAAGGGTTCTTTTAATACCTCTAAAAAATCTCTAAAATGCTTAAAATCACCATGAGCCGCAGCGCTTATTACTCGCTCAACCTGATGATTCCTTGGTATAATTATTGGGTTAATATTTCTCATCATTGCCACAGAAGTATCCCAAGATTTACTATTTTTTTGTAATCTACTTTTCCATTGCTTATACCAAGTTTGAAAAGATGATGTTTCATATATTATTTCTGTTGGTTTTTTACCATCACTAAGATCACGAAATGTGTTTGTAAAATCTGCATCATTATTATGCATCCAATCTAAAAGATCTTTAATTAATATTTGATCCTCTGGTTGATCACCAAGTAAACCGATCTTCGAACGCATCATAGTTAGCCATTTTTGTTTATAAATATCAGAAAATTTATCTATTAACTTTTCGCCCAGTTTGACAGCGTTATCTGCATTATTATCAATCAGAGGTAATAGTGCTTCAATTAATCGTGCTAAATTCCATTGAGCGATCAGTGGCTGGTTCATGTATGAATAACGCCCTCCCCTATCGATAGAGCTAAAAAATGTATTTGGATCGTAATTATCCATAAAAGCACAAGGCCCGTAGTCAATCGTCTCACCCGAGAGGGTCATATTATCAGTATTCATTACGCCGTGTACAAATCCGACACGCATCCAATGAACAATCAAATCAGATTGTTTCTGCATCACATTTTCAATAAGACCAACTGCTTTATTTGAGGAATCAAAAACCTCTGGGCAGTGTCTTTTTATTGTATAATCCAGTAATGATTTTAGGAGCCCCTCATCTTTTTGGTTGGCTGCAAACTCAAAAGTTCCGACCCTGATATGAGAACTTGCAATGCGCGTTAATATTGATCCAGGTAATAAAGCTTCGCGTCTTACTTCTTGGCCGGTGGTTATAATTGCGAGACTTCTTGTAGTTGGAATACCTAAATGATACATTGCCTCTGAAATGAGGTACTCGCGTATCATTGGACCGAGCGCCGC
>FUFK010074299.1_pt1 | contig 24738 bp, 34 predicted proteins | sample 1021851 | NCBI WGS metagenome assembly FUFK01 (sample SAMEA51879418, study PRJEB19060) | metagenome | reverse complement strand
ATAACGAAGAATAACAAAAAGACTAATAATCTTTTCATTGTTATCCCTTTTTTGAATATTTATAATTTTATGATATAGAAAGTTTACTCGTAAACTTTTTTTCTTTCGTAGGCCTGTTCGTGTCTGCCAAGTATTTCAAGTATCTCCCAACTTCCGTCTTCTTTTACTCTTACTTTAGCGTCAACTTTGTCGCAAGTCATATTGTACACGCCATCTTTTTCTTTAGATTCTTTGTACTTTCTCTCTGCTTCTCTTTTATTTTTTAAGCAGTTCATTAAGTTTTCACTTGCTACGTGGTCTACTAATTTTCTTGTACCGTCTTCATCAACTTCAAAGATACATACTGCAAACACAACACCGTTTTCTGGTTCAGATGAAGACTCAGCGTGTTCTTCTTTTAATATGGTTACGTGTTTGTGTTTCTTTTCTATTGGGCAAACTTGATGACCGTCATCTCCACAACCTGTGCAATCTGCTAACGCTTTAACTGCAAATAAAGATAAGAAAGTCAGTATTATAAAGTATGCGTAAACTATTTTAATTTCTTTATTCATTAGTCAAGTACCTTTAATAATCTGATACCGTATTTTGATTGTTTATCTTCTTGTAATAAACCTTTTACAAGTTTACAAGAAAATATTACTCTCTCACCACCAACCTCTCTACTCGCTACCCTTTTGGATTTTAAGCATTGGCCAATGTTCTCTTTATATACCCACTCTATCATTTTACCGTTTAGGTGTAAAAGTAAAGCAACTACACCAGATTTTTCATACTTCTCACCGCCTGTATAAAGTTTCTGCGCTGAGACACTAGACATTAATAAACATAATATTAATGGTATCGCTATAATAAATGCTAATATGCTTGATTTATTGTCCGTTTCCATTTTTAAATATTATCTCTCTGTTTGAATCCTTTAATTTTTCCACATCATCACGTAGGATTTTTACGTCTTCTTGTAAACGTTTGATGTTAACGCCATTGTTCATCATTGACTCCATAGATTTCTGTATCTGTTCCACCTGTCCAGCAATGTGCTCAATTAACATAAATTGCTCCGAGTCGGCAGGTANANTACCCATTTCACCACGAGGCCATTTAATTCTAAATTCTGTNTTTTTTTCAACATCGGCCAGCATTAACTTACCTTGTGTCTCAATATTATTTAGGCGTTCAATAATCCCAAAATAGCTATACACGCCTATTGCAACAGCTGCGAGTATACTGAGAAGATTTCTCATAGGCATGCTTACGCTTGTGTTATCCGATAATTTCATTGTTTCATTTGGTTAAGAGGGTTTTCAAGAGTTAGCTTTATTTGCTTATCAATGCTCTCTTGTAGTTCTTTCATTGCGTCTTCTAATTCTTTTTCTAGTTTATTCATATCTTCTTCAATACCATCTACCGTAGATTTTAATTCTCTTTCATTTGATCTAGCATCTTCTTTGACTCTTGTCTCTACATCTTCAACAATAGTTTCTATACGTCTTACATCTGCTTTTAAATCATTCTTTAATTCTTTTGCTACTGAAGCAACTAAATTTACTTCTTCTAAAATCATACCCATTTCTGATTGCATCATTTCTACTTCTTGTTGTACTAAATCTAAACGTTTATCAAATCCGGAAAGATCAGGAGCTACATACGCAGATATAGTTTCTTTCATATTAAGATAGTCTTTGTAAAATTCAAACACACCCCAGGCACCTCCCATTAATGTACCCAGTGCTGTAAGTATTACGAATATTTTTCCGCCTTTGAACTTAACTCCCGCAAATTCCATTTCTGCCATAGCTATTCCGAACCCGTCTGCCATTGTTGCATTATCATTTCATTCATTAGTCCATCACTTCCAGCAAATAAAAAATATTGTGCTATGTTGTTAGTTGTAAGTTCAGCATCAGGAATAAATTGATCGGTAAAAAATCCGTCAATATCATTCAATGATTGTTGAGACTCAAAGAATGACTTTGAATTTCCTAATACCTGCATTACCACTAACGTTTTTAACTGATTTGATGAGTCATATCTACCTTTATCCCCCATCTTTTTTAATATTTTTTTAGCCGCTACTTCTTTTTTAGACTCTGGTTTTTTTACCTCGTTTTCATTTTTATCTTCTGTTTCCTCCATATCCTCTTCGCTATCTTTATTTTCAGCAACCTCTGATACGCTTTCTTCGTTTTCTGTCTCTTTAGCCACATTTTCTGTAGGCTCTTCATTATTTTCTGTAGCAGGTTCATTTTGTACCTCCTCTTGTTCTTTAATTTCTGGTTCAGGTTGTGGCTCTGGTTGAGATTCTATCTCTGGCTCAGATACCTCCATTTCCATCTCCATTTCAATTTCTGTTTCTACATTTGCCATTTCAATTTCTGGTATTTCTAANTCCATTTCTGGTATTTCTATTTCCATTACAGGCATTTCCATCTCCATTTCAATTTCTACCATTTCATAAGAAACATCTGTGTCTGGTTCCTGTATTGGTTCTATTTCAATTTCTCCATTTGGCTGTTCAATAAAATCATTATGTTCAATAATATTGTCTACAATATCTATAATTTCTGTTTCTGTGCTTCCTCCATAAGCCACCCACATTTCTACAGAAGTGATTGATTGTGTCACAATTGTGGAAATTGTGTTGTATAATACATTTATAGTTACATCATCGAAAAGCGGTCCGATTGCCAAATTAATATCACGACCACCAACTTCAATAATAAGTGTTGTAATTGTACCACTAAAATCAAAACCACTTTCGTATGTTTGATAACCACTTGCTACACCAGATTCTGATAAAATATCAGTGCCACTAAATACACTAGTAGTGCCATTTTTACCTGTAATGTGCATATAAATACGATCCTGTGCATCTCTCTTGTCTACTTTAATACTATAATTAGTTCTTCCTCCATGCTCTATATCAAGATCTGATATATCAACTGTATTTATAAATGTGGTACCCATACCATCTACTCCCATTGTAGAAGTTGAATTACCCGATCCGGTTATTTGTGCACATTTATCGGTGCCAAGATTATAGCAACTATTACCAGATGGCATGTTTGCAGGACCTTGTCCTCCCCAATCAATATCCATGTCTCCTTCATATTTTGAAGATACATATCCAGCATCTCCATCTAAAATATTTCCTGAATCTTCGTTAGTTACTGTTGTTGTCGTTGTAACTGTTGTCGTTTCTGTGGTTACAGTATAACCATCAGATTCATATTCTATCGTTTCTGTAATTGTTTCATCTATTATCTCTTCAATAGTAGGAGTACATAATCCAACTGTATCTGTTGAACAATCTACAGCTTTACTAGAAAAAGATAGTAATACCAGAATACATAGCCAAAGCAGCGAATATAAATTTATAAAATTCATTATTTTTTGTTTCCTCTTCTACGTTAATTTCTAAAATACTATCTTCAAATACTACACTTCCTTCGGGAACCATATCTGGATTTGATTTCCATTTTTCTAAAGCTTCCGAACCAATAGAACCCATATAGGGAGGTGGTGTGCCTGCCATTACTAAACTATCAAACACCCGAGGGTCTTGAGCAAGAAGTGAAATTGCGGCAACTTTAAGGCCTGATGCATATAATTGGCGACTTAGCTTAAGCAATTGACACAGCTCATCATCAACTACCACACCTGTTGCTAAACCAAGTATGTTAGTTTGAATTGCACCTGATGTTGCCACTTTACAAACATCAGAATTATTTACAACAACACTTGGAGCGTTTGCGGTTGGTACCGATTTATCCGTTACTACGGTGCTAGACACCGTGTTGGTGTCTGCACCGTTAGCACTAGTTATTGCACTCATTACCAATATAAAACAGAGTAATAAGAACAATAGTCTCATTAGTAACTTGTATAAATTTTTAACAATTCTAAAACTACAGTAGCTGTATCATCATCTGTTACGGAAAGAAATTTAATATCTAATCCACCAGTTGCACCAGCTGTTCCAGGTGTTAAAGGATTTAATAATCCTCCAATAGCACTAAAATCTTTTGAATCAGCATAATTGCAAGTTATAGCTTGTGAATTAGCAGTTGCTTTCCATTCCACTACAAGTGGTTTGGTAACAGCAGTGTTATTAACACTCCACCATATTTTATTAATAGTAAGATTTGTACATACATCTCCACTATTAGCTGTTGCTCCAGTTGCCCATCCTTTAGAATTATTTAAAGCAGATGGTACAATTGTATAAGTTTCAGCTGTGGTGCTTGCTATTTTAAAATTCATTGTAAAAATAGCTTTTCTAGTTCCGTCAAATTGTTTTGTAATTACTTGTGACATAATTTTCTCCTGTTAAGGGTGAGGTCATTACACCTCACCCAGAGTTAATGAATATTACCAAGACTCGTTAGTCAGTAATCTTTTTTGTGCATATTCTGCAATAAACACACTTTTTCCTGCGGTAGCTAATGTACCAGATGGAGTATAAGTAACAATCATCCCTGCATCTACTTGATAATCTGCATCACCTGAAGAAGCGCCTGGATTTTGTTCTACATTAAACCAACTTGTTGATTGAGCTGCCGTAGTAGTAATTGTATCACCATTAGTATTAGCTGTAACAGCACCTTTAGTAACTGCTGAAGCAATACTTCCAAACTCATCTACATCAACAGTAGTTCCAATAGACATAACTTCGTTACCTCCACCGTTCCATGCTTCTGTTCTGTAAGAATAAAGTCTAGTTAAAGTTGATCCATAAGGAATAACTCCAATTAAATGTTGATATTGATCACCAGCTGTATGTCCTGTTCCAATACTAATATTTCCAACACTTACTGCAGAAACAGTTATTGAATAAACAGCTTTATACAAACCAGTTGTAAAAGAAGTTCCTGCATTAGGACCTCCTGCTGCTGCAGTGGTTTCACTTAAAGATTGTCCCGCTGCATCAATTCCAGTAACAGTAAATCTTAATGCTGAATCATTTGCTGTGCTTGTAAATTGAATTTTACGAGCCCAAGATGCTCCACCATTTGTATCACTACTAGCAGGATTCCAAGTTCCATTAGAAACTCCTGAACCATTTAAAGTAATGTTATATTCACCTGTATTAGTTACCATACCAGAAGTAATAGCTCCTACAGTTTTTAATTCTGTAGCATTACCTGCTGTTGGTGATTGTGTATACATACTAGCCACATTATTGACCCAGTTTGTATTTGCTATATTAGTTCCTAGCGTTGCTCCGCCAGTAGATAATATATTGCCCGATTTTACCGGACCCGAAAAAGTCGTACTACCCATGTTTACCTCCGTGGTGTATAGACCTAATTATGCAGTCTCTATACCGTCTGCCTAGCCAGTCTGCACAATTATGTTAATCTAGGAAACTATGAGTATAAAATAAAAAAGGCGCTCTTACAAGCGCCTTCTTTACCTAAGAAAGATTAGTTAAATTTTACGAACCTTGAGAAGCATAAACTGCTCTTGGATCAGAGAAACCAAAGCTATATCTTTCACGAGCTTTGTATCTCATATTTCCTGTATCAAAATCGCCTTCCATAGCAGTTGTAATTGGTGTTCTTACAAAATGCTTAAGACCATTTGGACAATCGGTTTTTAAGAACCAAGCATCAGTATCAGTTAGATAATGGTTAACAGTGTATCCTTGAGGAATATATCCATTAGATCTACTCGCTTTAAATACGTTGATGTCATTATCAGCTGTACCAACTCTACCATCTGAATTCATTAGTCTATCCGCTACAAATTGTAGAGCAGAAGGAATAATTGCCTTCATTGGTTTTAATGCAATTTTCAATCCTCTTTCGTCAATGAAATTTGAAATATCAATAACGCCTTGTTCAAGAGAAGTCTCGTTCAAGTCAGCATCTGTTGCAGATCTGTTAGAGAAGTTTCCACCTGTTAAAGTTGGGTGAGCAGTTGATGCTAATGCAACACCGTCTCCACCAAAATTAGCAGCGTTTGTTGAAAATGCATTGTTAAGGATATTAGCACCCTTAACTTGCTTAGTATTAGCCATAGAACGAGCTAATGCTTTTGTGTATCTAGCACTGACTCTGTCGTAAAGGTTGTCCTCTACAGCTTCTTCAGTGATAGCGAAAGCAAGAGCAATAGTTTCGTTAGTGTATCTCGCAGTGAAAGATTCTTGCGCAGTATCATAATTGATTGCTGCACCTTCGTTTTTCACAGGAGCACCAGCGAATCCACCTAACATCACTTCTTCTTCAAAAGCTCTGTCTGAACTTTCTTGGTCGAAGATTTCTGCTGCTTCGTTCTCATAGCGTTTGTATTCAAGGCCAAAGAGAGCATTTAAACCCGGCTCTAATTCTTTGGCTAACTGGGATCTAGAAATAGCCATATATTATATCCCCGCTAAGTTAGTGTAGGCATGATCGTTAATTCTAACAATCAAATCTACGTTTGTTTGACCAGCAGTATTGTCAGGATCTTGAACTATTCCGACTACTCTTAACTGTTCATCAGAAGCAGTTAAACCAGAATGATCTAGTTCCATAGTACTCATACCGTTAGTTGTATTTCCGTTCGCATTTCCCACCATGGGNGCGTTCGCTCCNACCGCAGTTTGGTCAGAGGCNCCGTCCGATTGGACGATAAATAGTTGGTCTGGATCATCATAAACTTTAATTTCCGCATCTACTGAACCTTGAGTTGCAGTTGAAGCTGGCCAGTAGTTTTTCCAAACTGGTTTCCCAGTTGAATCAGTGTAATTTACACCTGCTGCAACCCCTACAATTTTTGCAGAGTTTGACTGTCCATCTACCGCTTTTACGATAGTTCCATCAGCAGCTAATTGTACAGCTTGGCCATTAAAGATGTTTGATGCGTAACCAGAAGCAACTTTATAAGTAGAGAAACCAGCTGTCTCATACTTGTTACCAAGCATTTTAACAGGAACTAGTCCTCTAGGCGCATCTACATTTGCCATAATTTACTCCTTTTATAGAGGCATCAATATTCCGACCAATTCAGAATTATTGAGAACCCCCAAATGTTACTTTTGAGCTCCTATTTTTAGTAATAGGCATGCTCGGGTGCTCGTCTTTTAAAACCTCATTGTCTATAGCTTCTTGTGTCTCTTGAGACTTCCTTTCAAAGTATTCATTCCTTTGTTTAGCAAGTTCAAGAGGAATTTTAGCTAATAACAAACCTCCAACTCCTATAACACCTTTATATTTACCTTCAGCCAACGAAGGATATTTCATTTTATCCTCTGCTGATAGTTCATCTTCCCTGACTAGTTCGTAACCCTCTCTCAACCTTGATGTAATGTTTTTATCATCAGGCATCCCTTGGATTGACTCTCTAAGCCAACGATACTTGAACCCTTCAGGTGGTTCAGGTGCATCTAGTTGTCTCGGCGGGGACCATACCGTTTTACGAGCTTCAATGTCCCTAGTTTCAGCGTGTCGAGTAGTTTTTTTCAATTTTACGTTTTCCATGTTTTACTCCTTCACGAATTTTGCGTATTCATCTAATGGCACACCAAGCTTTTTAGCTATAGCAACTTGTGATGGTGTGAGCTTCACAGTGCGGCGCCCAGGTTTACCTCCAGATCGAGCAGTATTAGCACCAGCAACAGTCTGAGCGACTCTGTTGTTAGTTTGACTCGAGTTGGAATTCGTTTTCCCTATCTTATCAGGAAAATGGGATGAAAGTCTATTATTAATTTCATTATAATATTCATCTGACTCAGGATTAACTCCTTCATTTACTAATTGAGTGTGAATACCCCAAGTAGCAAAAGTCATTACCTCATCTTTTCCTTCTCCTTGACCGAACCATGGATTAGCTTTAGCCCATGCCTTAGCTTTTTCACTAGGTTGAGGTCGTGGTTGAGGAGTTTGAGCTTGTTGTTTAAATTCAGTAGGAGTTTCTGCAGGAACTTCTGTACTAGGAGTTTCTGTTTTCTTTTTTAAAGCTAAAACTCTTTGTTTTTGAACTGAATTATCCGACAAAGCTGCTTGTATTTCTGCAACCTTTTCAAAATCTTGTTTTTGATGAGCAGCGGCTAAATCTCTTTTTAAATTTAGTTCTGTCATATCAACTTTTTGTGCAACTTCTTCGATATAACTATCATCTAAAGAACTTACTTTTTTCTCTAGTTCATCATTCTTTTTCTTTGCACTTTCTGCAAATTGTAAAGCTGCTTCTTTTTGACGTTCTTCTTCTCTCCATTTTTTTGTTAAATCATTTATTCTTTTTTTAACACTAGAAGAATATTCTTCATGTTCTGAAGATTCTTTTTCTGGTTCTTCTACAGGAGTTTCTTTTGTTGCTTCTTCAACAACATCTTTTAATTCTACATCTACTGAATCTCCTGTATCTTCAATAGGTATTGTTTTTTCTTCACTTAATGCGGGTTGTGCTTCTGGCATGACTATCTCCTCATGTTAGTTTGTTAGCGGTGATAAAACATCTTCAGGTTTACTAACAACGCCCATAACTTCGTCATCATTAAGTATCCTTAATTCTCCACCGTCGATTTTAATTCTTGCTCCAGCATATCTGCCAAAGAGTATCCAGTCTTTCTCTTTACACCAGGGTCCTGTAGGAAATTTTTCTTTGTCTATATAACATAAATCTCCCATTTTCATTACTAGTCCAACATTAGTAGTCCATTGACTTTCTTCCACTACTTTATCAGTTAATAAAACTCCGCCTTTAGTTTTTTCTTTAATTTTTAAAGGCATTACAACTAATCTCCACCCTGCAGGTGTAGGTAGTTTTTCTAATTCTGTTCTAGTATCTTTTTTCTCTTTATTTTTTTCTTCTAAGGCAAAAACTTTTGTAGGGATTACATTAGTTTTATTCATCGTCATCTAGCTCCTGTTTCTTTAGCAGGTTCGTGAGTTCCTGATCTATTTTATTCCAAGCATGAAGTTGACCTAACACATACTTATATGTGGTGATTTCCTTCACATCTCCTGTTATAACTTGAGTTAGCTGCTCTTGTCTAGTCTTTATTTCTTTTCTTAATCTTTCAACAAATGAAAGAAAATAATCAGGCATAATTTTTCCTTATCTTTTTAATTAATTTATCATTAGATAATCCACCATTTTTAAAACTAGGAAAATCGTCTGATATGTTTATTTTAGTTACTTTTAAAGGTTTATATTTTAAACCTTGTGGTAATGGTCCTCTTAGTGGTGGAGGACCAAATCTTTTTCCTGGTAATTTCATACTTCAACAGAAGCCATCAAATCACTTAAATGTTTTGCCCTGTTAGGGGTCTGTTTATACCAGCGGGAGTCCAACATTTCGATACTCGCCTCTTTAAATTTTTTCATTTTAACATAATCAAAAGTTTTTTTAAATTTAGACACCCCACCAGGGCCAAGTTGAAAAATCATTTCCGTATAAATTTCCTTCAAAAGTTCAGGAGCATCATAACTTAAATCACACATAAACATATTTTCACATAATAATTGTGCGTGTTCTAAATCAGTTTTAAAAACTTCTTCTAGTTGTTCTTTAGGATATTCTACTCCTTCTTCAAAAGGATCTCCTTCTATTACTTTATGGCCGTAGCCAATAGTAGCGAATCCGAGGGTATCCTTATAAATTTTATTTCGAAAGCCTTCGTTTTGCTTTACTCGATCTGCTAGTGTAGTCATATTAACAATTCCATTTCCTTAATGCTTTATTAATCCTTGAATCAGGATCGTTAGCGGTTTTTTGACTGGTTAATCGTGTTTTCATACCTTTCATTCTCGCACAGAATGATTTGCGTCTTTTAGCATCTTTAGAACCTTTTTTCAACTTTGATGGTTTTGTGGTAACTGCTTTCTGTAATTTAGAACCTGGATTATCTTTTCTATAGGAAGCTATACCTGCATCATTTAATCCTCCTGATTCACTTTTTCCTTCGCTTCTTTGCCAAGCAGGACTATGAGGACTTCCTCCATTATTAAAATATCTACTCATTTAAGTATAAGTTGTTTCTTTTCTTTTTTCCTCCATTACCATGCCACATCCATTAGCAACTCCTTTTGGATTTTTAGAATTTTTTCTTGTTTGAGATAAATCGTTTCCGTTATTAGCTTGAATTTTATTACCGTGTTTTTTAGCCCAACTTTTAGCAACTTCAGGCTCATTAGCATATAGATATGCTCTTTGTTTAGCGGATTTAAAAGGCATTATGGTTTTTTAGCTGTTTTTGCTGCCCTCTTAAAATTTGCTGCTGTTGGTGCTCCTTCACTTCCAGGTGATCTCATTTTTTCTCCTGAACCTGCTTTTATTCTGTTTCTTTTAGCATGAATATTAGCATAAAGACCGTCTTTAGCTTTTGTAACTTTACCACCAAGATTAAATTTTTTTCTCATAATTACTTTCCTTTTTTAATTAAACCCATTGCACCTTTTCCAGCCTTGATGCCGAAGCTAGCTGAGCAGGCAATATATAATAAATGTTTATAATAGTCCGGAAGTGACTGCAGGGCAATAAACCCAGCATGAATATGTTCTGTCATTCCTGGAAAAAATACAAGTGTCGCCGGAGCCAAAAGACAAATTAAAATTAGCTCATCTTTCCACGAACCTTTCATTTGATCCACGGCTGATGCTTCCCACTTCACTTTTCCCTTGATTTGATCTTCCTTTAACTTGGTAGCAGCTTTAATTTCTGTAACTTTAAGTTCAGCCTTCGCTTTTTTGGTCTCGACGAAGCCACGGACCGTGTCTGCGGCAACGCCGAGTAAGGGTTTTGCTAAGAGTTGCCAGACCATAGTCTAGGCTCCTCCTCCAGTTAGCTGACTAATGATAATTAGAACAACGATAGCAACGATACCCGCTTTTATCCAGTCCTTCATTTTCCAGTCTGACCACTCTTTCAAGTGAGCCCATAAGTCTTTTAGTAAATTCATGTAACCTCCTTAGTTAATGAATAGTTAAATCGAAGTCCGCTTCGAATTCAACAGTTTTTTCTAGCTCATGTTCGCAATTATTGCAATCACAACTAGTACAGCTGCCACCATTGGTATGATGACATGCATGTCCGCAGTGTTGGCAAAGTTTATCCGAAAAATTTAATTCCTTTGGTAGCTGCACCTACTCCTCGCATAGTTTTATTAGGCTTTTTGACATTTTTGTCTACATCAATTCCATCTACTGATGGTCCGGGATGAACTTTTCCCCCGTGCATGTATCCTTTAGTTTTTTTTGGTGGTCTACCCACCTTACTTCCATATGTTCCTGGTCCTGACGGCATATATACTCCTAGTGTAACGTTGGTTTCACCAAATTAATTTGAAAAACATCCTCAAGTTGCTTTTCGAAAACAGTTTCTGCTATTTTGCCGTCCATAGCATGATCTATATAGATTGCTTTAACAACAGCTAGCATAGCTGAGGCCATAATCAATTTATCTTCGCTCGTTTTAGCATATTGCTCAACATGCGCAGCGAAATCATTTATACCCTGACTTAATTTAGCATCATTTTCAGAATAAGACATCACTTTTTTCTCATTCTTGCAATATCTTGCTGATTTTCTATTCTCATTTCAGCAATATTTAAATTTTGATCCAGTTTAGCTTGATCAATTTGTGCTTTTTGTGCAAGTTTAGCTGTATCTAAGATATTTCTACCCTCATCATACTTAGCTTTTCTCATTGCATCTTGCTCTTTTATGTCTAATTCACGATTTTTAAGAGCTACTAATGGATCTTCTCCTGCACCTTCTAAATATTCTTGCTCTTCAGCAACAATTTCTTCAGTTATTTGTGCTTCCATCTCTGCAATTTGAGATTCTAAAGTCTTTTTAATTTCTTCCTGAACTTCTGGAGGAATTTGACCATTATATCTTTGAGCAACTTCTTCTAACATTTGTTTATTTTGTTCCATAACCATTTGTCTAGCTAAAAATCCTATATGTTGAGAAATATGGGCCTGTAATGAAGCCATTGCAAGTACACTTGAACGAACCAAACTGGATGACATAAAAGCTCTATGTGCTTTTATGTGAGCAGAATGATTTTGTTCTGGCCATGCTTGTAATTCTTTTGCTTTTAAAGCTTCTGAATTCTCTATAGCTGGATCTTTAGGTTCTGGTTTTGGAGGAGGTGTTAAAATTGATTGAATGTTTTGTACTCCTAATGCTTGATACATTCTTCTATAAGCCTCATACACATTATGTATTTGAGGATTAGTTTGAGATAATTGTAATTGTTGCTTGAGCTAACTCTATACGTTGAGCCATAGAAAATATACTAGGATCAGATACAGGAATTATATCTACTCTATCATCAAAATCAGCTTGTTTAATCATTTTATTACCACCTACAACTGCATAAGGATATTCTGGTGGTAAGTAAGTTTGAAATACTTTTGCTAATAATTTAAATTCTATTCTTTGAGCATAGTGTAATCTTTTGTGAATTGCACTCATGACTTTAGTTCCTTGCTCAATCATAGCCATTGTAGTTCCTACAGGATTAGCTTGATTAGAATCTGCTACTTTAGCATCAGCTACAGCTGCAAATCTTTTTCCTGCATCAACACAAAAACCTAAAAGTAAAAATAAAGTTTGTGATGGTTCTTTGTAAGGTAATGGAAGTAGTCCTGCTCGTAAATCACCAGATGGTGCATCTACATCCCTGAACTCTCCTGGTTGGATTGGGTTATCGTCGTCTGCAACTCGCAACCCTCTCGCTTTAAATCCTGCAGGGAGATTGGACAACGTACCAGCATCAATGAGTTGACGGAGGGCTGACGTAGCTGTCCTGGAGAGACCCCCGAGCATGTGTATAAGACCAAAGCCATAAAAACCAAGACCAGGGAGAAACTTATAATGTACAAAATATTGTATCTTTTTACGAAGTGGATCGGTTTCAATATAATTTCTATAAACAGATAATACTTTTCCAGATCCTTCATCAATTGTAACAATGTAAGGTAATCTTATACCTGTTGCTGCTCCTGTTGTAACGTCTCTATCTTCAAAACCTGGTATGTTTAAATCACAATGAATTTCAAATAATGTGTATTCATTATCATCTTCTTCTCCATATGTAGTAGAACTTACTCCCGATACATTTTGATACTCTTCTTGAATTTCATTTGTATTGGTTAAAGATGGTCTAATTTCTACATCTCTATAAAAACCAGCTACCTGATTTTTTCTTATATCATTATATGTTTGTTTAACAATATGTGTAACTCTTGGAGAGGAAGCTAAATCTGTTGCATAAAAAGGAACAATTAAATCTTCACATGGAATAAAAGAAGCTTTAGCTCTTTGTTCTTGTCCATCAAAATAAACTTTTTTAAATGCAGATCCAGCTAATCCTAAATTAAATAATAATTGATCCATATCAGGATCATATTCTTCCATTACATTAGTAATCTGATAATTCATAAAATCTTTAACTCGTTGAGCTTGATCTTCTGAATCTATAGAATGAGCTCCTACAATATTACATTTAACAGGACCTCCTGGTGGAAGTAATTCTTTATAAGCTTGTGCTTGAAACTGTGTTGCTGACTCTGCAAGTAATGGATGAGTAACTCCACTAGCACCTTGAAAAGGTCTAGCTCGTTCTTCATATTTAAATCCTAATAATTTAATACCATCAACATAAGATCGTTCCCAATCTTGTCGTGATGATTTATCCATCTCATAATCTGCTCTTAGATTATCAGACATTTTTTCTAATTCATCTTCTGTAATAAATTCTGCTAAATTTGCTCCAAAGGGAACTGCCGCAGATTCTGGTTCAGGTTCTATAAATCCTTCATCTTCAACTTGTATTTCTACTTCAGGAGAACCTTCTTCATTTGTAGGTAATATACCTGCTAATTTATCAACTTCTACTTCTTCAGGTATTGTGTTGGGTAATGCTTTATCAATGGCCACTAAACTGCTACTCCTAATATGTCTATTCCAGCTAATGCTGAATATTTGTTAATCTCGGTTTTACCACCTTCTTTATACTCTCGAAAACCAATTTTTGCTAGAAGTTTTCTATCAAACCCCTTTATGTTTCTTAAATCGATAACAATACCAGGTTGAACCGCATTTTTACCTCCAGGCATACTTCCATAATTTATAGGTCTAAATGGTTCTTTATAAGTCCCGGCCGCAATCATTTCTAAAATTTTAGGATCATTTAAATTAAATTGATTATAAATTGATTTCATCTTAGACATAAATTGGTCATTACCTGCATCTCCTCTATTCCAAGCAATAAACATTTCTACATCGTCCCCTGCTCTTATACTAAATGGTTTAGAATCAATTCCCAGTTGTTCTAATCTTTTTATGTACTCGTCCTGAATCATTCTAGCTGCTTCTAAAGATCTTTTTCTATAAATATTATTAAAAGCTACAGCTAAATTAGCAGAATTTCCTTGCTCATATCCCATAACAACTTCAGGCGCAGGTATAGCAATAAAATCTTTATTTCCTTTAATAGCAAGTTCAATTTCTCTTTTTAATATTTCTTTTATCATTTCCGTTTGTTGTCTAAACGGAATATCCGGCATACTATTAGCTTGAGTAGGTGTGTCTTTAAATTCGTTATTTATTCTTTTAATTTCGTCATCAACTTTTGAATAAGCCTTATTGTTTTGTTGTGCCATAAACTCATCAGCGCTTCCAAAATCAGCTAATATCTTTTCTTTTACTTTAGCTAAATTAGGATCATTGTCAGGAACTTCTCTAACTCTTTCCATCAATGCTCTTTGGTTTTGAGGTAAATTATAATCTGTTGCATCATCAACATCAGATTTAATTAATAACTTTTTTAATTCACTATTAAATATTCTATTCTTTTGATTTTCTAATTGGTTTAATTGGTTGGTTAAAGCTTCTGCTTGGTTGGCATGAATCTCTGGTTTAAAAACAGGTTTATCACTTTTTGCAACATTCCTCATTGAATCAAATTGCATTTCATCTAATAAAATTCCATTTTGACCATCTGTACTTGTTCTTTCTGTTTTTCTTACATGGGCTAATTCATGGTTTTGTCCCATGTGAGTGCTTCCTACATCTTTAGTATTTACTTGTCCTTTTAATGGATTGTAAGTATACACTTCTGTCTTATGTGTTTTTCTAGCTGTATTGCCTGGAAGTGTATAATCAGCATGACTGCTAGTAGTCCCAAAATTTTCTCTTATATTTTTTAAATTGTTTAAAAATCTACGAGCAGCTGAACCTATTTGTGTTTTGGTTAATACATCACTAGATGCTTGATAAACATTAAGAGAAAAATTAGGAGCATTAGTATCTTTCAACATAGGAGTCCAAGCATTTCCACCTTGAGCTTTTTCTGCAGCTAAAGTAATTTCCGCTAATACTTTATCAATCTTATCATTAAGAATAGCTTCTTGTCTGGCATTTAATCTTCCATCTGTATTATCTAAAACTCGTTGATAATATTTTTGAAAATTATCTACTTTTGTTTGAATAAATTTACTTACATTAGGAGGTAATGTTCCTCTACCCACGAACCCTGTTCCATTAACTAAAAAATCATTATACTCATTTGTAATTGTATCAAACTCTCCTCTTAAATCGAGTTGTTCTTTTTTATTCATTCGAATAGGTTCTGTTTTAATTTGGGTTCCCTTATTTTTTCGTAATGTAAATAAATCTGCCGCTGAAAGTTTTTGATCTTTTAATTGCCATAAAGCATACCCAAAACCAGTTTTATCAAGTTCTTGTGTATGTCCTCTGTTCTTTAATTCTCCAATCCATTGTGAAGCTGTTTTAGTTTCTGTAGGAGAATAACTTTCAGTAATGTCATCAAACATTACAGAGTAACGAGAAAAGTCTCCTGTTTTTTCTCCAGCCTGTGCTGGTACTTTTTTTATTGTAGGTAAATTTTCTGGAACAGTGTCTGCATAATTTTTATCTATATAAAGTTGTGCATCTTTCCTTGTCTTAAACTCCATTGTATTTGTTTGACCCGGAAATTCTATAACCCAAGGTTTAGTAGATGTTTTCTTTTCACTTTTATAATTTGTTTTACCTTCCCACTTGCCAGCATTAATTTTCTTTATTGTAGCTTGAGCATCTGCAAGAGAATCAAATTCTCCTATTATTTCTCCTTCGTAAGATAATTGTAATTTTCTTGTGTTGGGATTAATTCTTGAAGTAAAACCTAATCCAACATTTTTTGGTTTAGTTAATTGAAAAGGACCTGTTTTTTCTCCTAAAGGTGCTGGTCCTTGTTTTTCAATTTTTTTAGAAGAATCTACTATTTCTTTCTTTACTTTTTTAACATTGTTTACAGCGTTCTGTGCATTTTTAATTCTACCTGCATTAGAAACCGGCGATCCGGCAACAGGCATAAATAACATTGTATTTAATTCTGCTTGTAATTTATTTGCTTCATCTTCACTTACACCTAATCCTTCAGCTGTATCTGCTGCAAAGGCGCCAGGGAGCCTGAATATGGTGTCAAGAATATCGAATGCTTTTTCACCGTAAGGTGCGATTGTATTCCAGATTCCTCTGGATAGAAAATCCATATCTTTTAAGATAGGTAAATTTTCCGCTGCGTATTCTCCACCGAACCCTGAACTAGGGGCGGTCAATAGTTTTCCATTCCATAAAGTACCAAGAGTCCTGAGATCGTATTCCTTATCCCCGACCCCCTCTTCAAAGAAAGTTTGAAAAGATTCTACAGAATTTGTAGGTTGAGAGCCATCAGCATAACCTCCGTCTTTGAAAGGAGATATTAATGTTTCTTTAGTTACCGATGGATCTAATAAATAATTTAATAATTCTTTCATGTCAGCTTTAGTTTCTAAACTTTTACCTAACGTTAAATTAAATGTATCTTTGTTAGTTCCAGCTAAAGCTTTAGCTCTTGGATTATATATTGAATAAGAACTTTGTGCTTTTACATTTTTTAATCCCGCATCAATTTTATTTAATATATTTTTTATTGAATCTGCACTTTTAGATTTGTTTCCTATTTCTATAAACTCATCAAATTGTTTAGGACTTGTATAAACTCCTTCAGCTATATTCATTGTCGTATTATCAAAAGGATCAACTCTTCTTGTCCCTGTTCTATATCCTTGAGTAGCAAGAGGTCTGTTTACATATGACAAAGGTTTTCCCTTCATAACATTTTCTGCTAAGTCATCAAAAAATACTTGGACTTTTCTATTAACAAAACTTGGAGACAAATATAAATATTCCGGATTACCTGCCTTATCTAATAACTCACTAGCTTGATTCATTCTCCCTGTTTGACTAACAGGAAACTTGTGAGCAAAATCTATAATACCCTGTCCTGCATCGTCCCCATACTTAGTATATACTTCTATTAAATCATCAGCATAGCTTTCCAACATATCATCTCTGTATTGAAACAGCTCATCCATTTGTTTAGAATATTTTTTTATAGAATCAGTAAATGTATCCATTACTTCTTGATGCTTAGGATGGTTTTTATTTCTAATTATCTCGTCTAATTTTTTATTACCACCATGTTTTGCGGCCAAACCTTTATAAGTAAATTGATAAACTTTAGCCGATCCAGAAGGTGTAGTAGCTGCAATGCCAGGAAGTTGTGAAACTTTTTTAGAAGTTTGTCTTGATGTTTTTATTCCTGGAAAAACATTACTAAATGTTGTTTTCCAATTTTCTGCTTGGTCTATCTCTTTTGATAATTTCTTTACCATAGGAGTTTTGTCTTTTTTAATAGCATTAGCTAATTTAGTTGTATCAGCTTTATAAGTAGCTCTTAGTCCAATTTCAAAATCCATTAAGTCATCTATTTCATTAACCATCTTTACTTGTTCAGGGGTCAGGTTTGATGTGTCCATATTCCTAGTAAATTTTACCCCCGTCTTTAATAATGAATTTTTTATTTTAGACATTGCAGAAAGAACTTGTTTAGAAGCATCATCTCCTATAGCCCTTAATTGACTTACTGCTAATTCTGCATTTTTGCTGACACCTCCTCCGGTTAAAAGATCGGCACCTTGAATAACATAACTAATTTTCTTTTTTGGATTAAATATAAAATTACCAAGCTTATTGGTTATATTATTAACAGTTTTATTAAATTTAGAATTAAGATACCTATCAATTTTTTCATTGCCAGTTTTATATAAATCTTGAGAGCTACCACTAAGTTTAGATATTTTTTTATCATTAGCATCTGATCTATCAACAGGGGCATCTAAAATACCTGAATCAAATTGTGGTATACCTGATAAATCAACCATTAATAATATCTCTCCTCACCCCTATAATCAGGTACTCGTGGTTCTTCCCAATAATCATCTGGTAGTGTAACAAAATTTCCTTGGCGAAAACGTAGCACGGCTTGTGTAGTTGAGTCAACATAATCGTCGTTATCACCAAAAGGAAAGGCAGCACATTCCTCAATGACTTCTTGCGCCCACCGCTCATCAGGAACCCATACCTGACCTGCTTCGAATACCGGTGCTACAGCGTTTACTCTTACATGCTTATCATTTCCTTTGCTTGGTGTAAAGTTCGTAACAGGTATACCTACTTGTCTAAGTTCATGGGTCAGGGGCAATCCGCTCGCTTTAGCTTCAATAATGATTGTTTCGGGCTCGTACTGTTTGTATTTAGCAAGGGCCTTTCTTTTTAATTCAGGAAAATCCCATCTCCCTTTAATTGCATCTAATAATATTAAATAAACTTTCCCGTCTGCTTCTGAGGTAAAGACTCCCCAGGTAGTAATAGCACTATAGTCTGCTGTTTCTTTTTTAGAATACGCTGTATCGTAACTTTGTATGACATGTTGAATGTTATTAGGAGGTGTTTTAGATTCCCACTTCATCCACCATTCTCTTTTAATAATAGATCCTTCTTCGGAGGTTGGTGCTTGTTGCCACTGTGCTTGCCACTTCTGTTCATTAAGTGACGCTTTGACCGATAGTAATTCATCTTTCTTCCAATATTCAGGCCATATAGGATTACCAGACTTTGGAAAGATGGCTGGGAATTCTATTATCTCCCATTGATCTGCTTTAATTTCTTTTTGAGCTCCTACTAATCTTCCTGTCAAATCTTTGGTAGACCATCTTGTCATTACAATAACAATGATACCCCCTGGTTGTAAACGTTGTCTTGGTCCTGATGTGTACCACTCATAAGCATTATCGAATGCTGTTTCTGATAAAGCATCTTGCTCGGAATGAGGATCGTCAATTATTAATAGATCTGCACCACGACCGGTAATAGCACCTCCAACACCTGTTGCGAAATATTCTCCTCCATGATTTGTTTCCCATCTACCTGCTGCTTTAGAATCTTGTGATAGTTCAACGTCCTTGAATACTCGTTTGTAATCTTCGTGATCCATCAGGTTTCTTACTTTCCTTCCGAAGCGGAAGGCCAGTTCGCCGGTGTGCGTCGCTTGTATGATCTTGGTTTTTGGTGCATGGCCCATGATCCATGCTGGAAGTAGATAGGATGCAAACTCAGACTTCGTGTGCCTTGGTGGCATGTTCACGATCAAACGTTTCAATTTCTTATCTTTTAATAGCTGAAATTTTTCTGCAATTTTTTTATGATGATACCCTGATATAAACTCAGGCCATACGGCCTTAACAAAATCCAAAAAATTTTCTTTTGCTTTTGCAGCAGTATCTAATTCTTTTTGTCGAAGCTCTAACTTCAACATTAAGGCTTTTGCTTCTTCAGGATTTGTTGTGTCGAAATCCAAAGACATTCCCTAGTTTTACAATTTTTTTTAAAATTTTTCAACCGACTTGTTTTTCTGAAGTTGTGGGGGGAGTCTCTGACAGTCCAAAACAGTGATGCAAGGGGAGGATAAGATAAGATAGGGGGAAGGGGGGATTTTCCGAGCCAGCCAGATTTGGTTGATGGCAAAAAGATTTAACTAACTTTAATAATGAGAAAAGCCCAGCGATTGCTGGGCTTGGGTAAAATGTAATGTGTATTTAGTTTTATATTGCTTGGATCGGTGTTGTTGCAACAAACCAAAACCACAATAAGAAAAGCAACAAGGCACTTGTTATAAGTGCCTTGAATAAATAAATGATATACTTCATTGTTCTTTAGACAATCCGAAGTTAGTTGCTAATTTATGAGCAAGATTATTTCCAAACTGTTTGATAACAGGGTTATCTTGATTAGCCAATATGAATTGGAATATCTCTTGGTCAAGAAATCCTGCCAACAGTTGCCAATTAATTTGTTTACTCATGTTATTAACGATAGGCATATCACTATTGTTAGTGCTAATGGGGTTATCCCCATTAGTCGTAATTAAACTATTTAATTGTGTTAGATCGAAGTTAGGCATTATTACCTACTTTCAACATTTTGATAAGTTCATTATCAACATTGTTAGCAGTTCCACTAACATTTTTAATACTAACTGAAGTGCTAGTTTTATATGGTATTGCTAACTTTTTAGAAGTTAATAGTTTTTTAACTTCAGATTGATTAAGTATATCTCTATTAGATTGACTAATAACAAATGTTTCATTGTCATAATCAAAAACAAAGTTTTTCTTATCACTTACTAACTTATGATTATTTACAATTTCTGTAAATTCATTCTTTAGTTGAGATACTAACTTATCAATACTATTCTTAATATCTAAAGCAGTTCTATACTCAACAAGAGTAGCAGTTGCTTTTTGATTTAATTTAGATTTTTTAGTCATTATAACCTCTTTCTAAATGGTTAAATCAATTAATTAATTTAATTGATAGTTAGTTATACCACAGGTTATAACTTATTGCAACAATTAATTTGTGAATAACTTTCAAACCAATTCTATATAGTCCAACCTTTAATACCAAAGGAAGTTCGGTTGGCTCGGCCGGCCGGAAACTTATACTATTAGTATAAACCTAAGACCAGGTTGCCAATCAAGGTATTTCAATATTACAGGATAAACATCAACAGCTGCTGCAGCAGCCCGTGCTGGAGCTGGGCAGCTGCGATCCAGGCGATGACTGCGATCCAAACAATTGGCCAAAACACTAGGCTTTTGCCTCATGACCCACGCAATGAAGGTGAGCTTCAGGATCCGAATCACGCTTCGAGATGGAATGGAATGGCAGAAAACTGGGAAAGTTCTGAACTGTTTTACCGGCCGAGCCGGCCGGCCGGCAACTTATACTATATAAATAACAACCAGGAACGGCTGCCATCAAAGGTATTTCAATCACCCCGCTCAAATGAGCGGGGCAGGATGCATTAGTTACCATGAACATGTATACCTAATCTGATGACCAGCATCTAATTGAGTTCGAGCCCAATCACATGCCTCTTGGTCTTGTTTCTTATACTCCTTCACCGACTCTTCTTGAAACTGNTGCCCCCAGAAGAATCCATCAGGCGCAAAGGAATTATAGTAATCAGCTTGAATTTCTTTTTCCCATTCATCTAATACCTCCCTGTTTAAGATGAGAGGTTCATCACCTGAGTTAAAGCCGAGATGTCCAAGAGCTCCCGAATCATCAGACTCTTTTCCATTATTTTGTTCACGCCACTTCCGTGCCATGAACTGCTGTAGCCGTGCGTGCTTTCTCCAATAATAATCTATTGGACTCGCCTGATGAACTTAACATAGTTTGATCTAGTCCCATAACTTTCTCCTTTGGTTAATGAGGCATGGGAACTTCGAACGGGCTTCTGATCAACCGAGCAAGGACGAAGATCCATTACCAACCTCAGTTACATATATAGTTATAACTAATTATAAGTCAACANATAAATTCATTTCTTTTGAATAACTTCCAGACTGGTATGCACAGCTACCATCTCAGACTGCCCGGTCCGCTGCGAGCTCCTACTATAAGAGGCTCACAAATTCTAGGTTGTGCCTCAAGGTATTTCAATGAAGCATTACGCTTCCTGGATTCCGATTCATGATTCAGGTAAAAGAATGGCAGACTTCTGGGACATTAATACTGGGAACACCACGGCTCGGCCGGCCAAACTTTTTACTATACAGGATCCATGAACAAACGGCTGAAACATAAGGTATTTTGATTACCATCTCCTGACCCCTGGCAGCAGCTGCNGCTGCACGCTTCAGATGGAACTAAGAATCGGCAGAAAACCTAGTAATTTTAAACTTGATACCACAGGAATTACGGTCCGGCCGGCCGGGAACTTTATACTAATAGTTCGAATTAAACCGACGGCTGCGACTCAAGGTATTTTAATAATTGTTCTTCAGTCCAAGGATCAGGTATCATGTATCCTGAACCCTGGTTCAACAGATCTAAACCATGAGTATGTAGTTCACGACTCATATGTCCTGGGAATATAGCTATGCCTCCAGGACCATGGGTCCTGTTGCTAATCTTTACAAATATATAACTGACACCACCATGCTTTGTATGAGCATAATGCCAGGCAATTTGCTTCGGAGAAATGATAACTTTTTGTAACTTATTACATTTTAATTCAGCCCAAAATTGTATTCCCTTTTTTGTACTTAAACCCTTGAAAACTCCAAACAAATCAGGCACTCCAGGTGATGCCCAAGACTCAATTCTAGTCCAGTTAACATTCGACGTTTTATTTTTAATTTCTTTCCAAAATTTTTTCTCAGGACGCATTATTTATNTCCTTTTGTGTCAAAATTTTATGACAATTTGAGCATAAAATATCACACTTTTTTACTTCTTCGACTATCTGATCAAGCTGTGTCCAGCTGCTTTTTCTAAAACTTGACACATTTTTTGTCTTTAATTTTCTATCTCTGTGATGAAACTCTAAAGCATAAGGACTCTCTTTGTATCCACATTCTTGACATCCTTTACTTAACTTATAATCATTTAAATATTGAGAAACCTTATTATACAAATTCTTTTTATAAATTTTCTTCTTTTCTACGTTTCTTTTATAACTATTTGGTTCTCTCCAGTTCTCTTTAAAATATCCATCTTTCTTTAATCTTACAGATATATAACCATCAAATATATATCCATCTTCTCTTACATCAACACCACATCTAAATAACTGATTAGTCTTTGGATTCAATCTCTTCATGAGAGGCATCTACAATTACTTCAGGAAATCTATTCCTTAGATCTTTGAGCCTATCTGCTACTTCGACCTTACTCATTTTATCAATTGAACCTGTCAATATCTCCTTTCGATCCACATATAATCCTGCAGCTCTTCCTCGTGAAACTTCTGCATTTACTGCTGCTGAATAGTTCTTTTCTGCTTCTGCACTCTTACTGAGCTCGTCTAATCTTTTCATATGTCTTGTCAAATTAGACATATACTTCTTGTGAATTTCTTCTCTTAATAATGATATATAATTAGCAACCTTTGGAAATTCTTTAGCTGATTGCAATCTACTAGCATATATCCTGGCAGTCTTTTTAGGATAACCAGCTATTATAGCACATTCAGTTGCACTCTTTTCACCATCATGCTTTACCAAAAGCTCTGCAAACTTTCTTTGTTTAGCAGTTATGTTAATTTCAGTTAGTTGACTCATTTTACAATGTATAGGATGTTTTTAACAGAAAACTCAAATAAAATCCCAAAAATGTTTCTCTCACTGGCTTTACGGTTACACCGGTTACACCTCGGTTACACCATGGTGTAACCCATTTTTGAAGCTGGATAAGGGATACAAGACCGGTTACACCGGTTACACCTATTTTGACATTTTTTTTAATTTTTTTTAAAAAAATATTTCTGTGCATTCTATACTAGAAAAATTTAGGATCCATATCCAATAATTCTTTAGGAATGTACATATAACGCCTCATTGCATTAAATCCTTTACGGACCAGTTCATCCCAAACATCTGGCAACATAATGACATCATGTTTTGGGTTTAAAAAATGTACGGTGACTCTGCCACATTTGTGACAATGTTTGACTTCTTTAATTGGACTGTTTGGTAGTGAATAAGAGGACATTGTCTCCCTCCAATTGTTTTAATTTTTGCTGAATTAATTTTTTATCAAAAATATTGTACTTAGCTAGAAGAGACAACGCCCTGGTTTTAGACAATCCAGGACGTAATCCTTCAATCATACGATTTAATATGTTTTTTTGGGCTTCATTTAGGTTCATGACCTCTTCCCTTCACAGGCCGTTCCTATCTATTACATCTTAAGCCTAAATTAAGACATAATTTTCGTACTAAACCCTGTGACAATTATACAACATATTGTAACAAATCGCAATATCTACCCTGCATACTTGTAAAAATCAGTTCTTTTACATGGATCGCAGAATCTTTGTAATACAGAAGAAATAGGAAAATTTTGATTACATAAATTACATCTACGTTCTCCTATTTTCTCTGATTCTGGTATATACCTCCTTTTTACACCTCTATGAAATCTAGGTTTATGACCATTTTTAATTCTAATTCTATGTAATCTGCCGGCAACAGCATTCTTACTTTTATTCATTAATATGGCAATATCCCTTACCCTTTTACCCTCCTTATCCAATTGAATAAGTCTTTGATTATCTTCATCGGTCCACATGTTTTGCCAATGCATAAGTCTCTCCTTTTTGTTATTTTGTTTACAAACCACACATTATCTTCATCACTGTAGACATATGTGATCACNTTATCTTTCTTAATCGTGTTATAATATATAGTCAAAATGGTGGCTCCTCTCCTTTCTTAACATTTACAATAGGTTTACTTTGGATAAATTTTGTAGTTTTTAAATCCTTCTGGGTCCAAGGGCGGTCCCCAATACCAGTTGTCTCTTTCATTCGAAATCCCACCACTCCACGCTTGGTGGTAGTGC
>FUFK010049595.1_pt1 | contig 24738 bp, 24 predicted proteins | sample 1021851 | NCBI WGS metagenome assembly FUFK01 (sample SAMEA51879418, study PRJEB19060) | metagenome | reverse complement strand
TCAAGGCTCCACCGTGGTGATCGCACCGCCGTCCGGCTCCATGGCGGCCTATATGGAATCGCTGGCGTTGCTGCGCGACTACCGCATCGACCTGATGGCGCCGGGCCACGGCGACGTGATCGACGACCCCATGACCACCGTGGACAAGACCCTCGCCCACCGCCGCGAACGTGAGCGCAAGGTGATGGACGCACTGGACTCGGACCCGATCACCGTCCAGGAACTGGTCACCCGGGTCTACGAAGACGTGCCCGCCTTCCTGCACGGCGTCGCCTGCCTCTCCCTGGAAGCCCACCTGATCAAACTCCGCGACGAAGGCCGCGTCAGCCACACCGGCGGGAAATGGGCAGTCTGAAACTGCAGTTAAGAGTTAACAGTTAATAGTTAACAGCTAAAAGACGCGCCCCGGGTCTCCTTGATCCGCGAGGCCGTGCCCGCGAAGTGGTGACGCGGGCACGGCCTAGCCGTTTATCCGGACCCCGATCGCGCAACTATTAACTGTTCACTGTTAACTATTAACTGCTGCTCACAGCCATCCCTTGCGTTTGAAGTACCAGTACGGAGCGATGCCGGAGAGGATCATCAGGCCGAGTACCGCCGGGTAGCCGAAGGCCCATTGCAGTTCCGGCATCACTTCGAAGTTCATGCCGTAGATGCTGGCGATCATGGTGGGCGGCAGGAACACCACCGCGGCGATCGAGAAGATCTTGATGATCTGATTCTGTTCGATGTTGATGAAGCCCTGGGTGGAGTCCATCAGGAAATTGATCTTCTCGAACAGGAAGGTGGCGTGGGACATCAGGGTGTCCAGGTCGTGCTGGATTTCCGAGCAGGTGCGGCGGCGGTCCTTGTCGGTGCGCACGTAGCGCTGGATAAAGGAGATCGAGCGCTGGGTGTCCATCAGGCAGAGCCGGATCTTGCCGTTGCTGTCCTCCAGGTGGGCGAGTTTTTCGATGCCGTCTTCCAGCTCCGCCTCTTCGTCCTCCAGCACCAGGTAGCTGACCTCCTCCAGGTTGCGGTGGATGTCCTCCAGGCTGTCCGCCATGTTTTCCACTTTCTGTTCGAGAATACTGAGCAGAATATCCAGCGGTGCCTGGGCCTGCACCCAGCCGCGGCGCACACGCAGGCGCATGAGGCGGAAATCCGGCAGCCGGGAATCACGGAAGGTGAGCAGCCGGCCCGGCTGCAACACGAACGCCACCGTTGAGGTGCGGTGGCGGCCTTCGGCCTGATAGACGAACAGCGAGTGCACGTGCAGACCGTATTCGTCGTGGAAGAAGCGGGCCGAGGCCTCGATTTCCTCCACGTCGTCGGATTCGGGCAGGTTCTGGCGAAACAGATGCTGCAGCTGTTGACGTTCCTCGTCGGACGCGTCGACCAGGTCGATCCAGCTGGCCTCGTCGGAGGTGCCGGGGGTAAGCTCGGCCACGTCCCTTTCGCGAAGCACTCCTCTTTCGATGTCGTAAACATGCAGCATGCTAAGCTCCTCGCGAACAAATGGGCCGGCGTCAGGCATCAACCCGGCTTAGATAGAGCAGCGCACGATGACTGTCAACTCCACGATAACACGGCTGAACGAACACACGACGTCGATCGACCTGGGGCAGGAGGCGCGCCTGTGGCTGATTCCGGGCGTTCTCGGCGACGCGGCGGATGCGCTCTTTCACACGCTTTGTAACCAATTGCCCTGGGACCGGCCCCGGGTGCGGGTGTTCGGCCGCGAGCATCCGGTGCCCCGCCTGACCTGCTGGGTGGCGGACCAGGGTGTCTCTTATCGGTATTCGGGGCTGACCCATGAGGGCCAGGGCTGGCCGCCGGTGCTCGACGCGCTGCGACGCCGGGTCACCGAACTCACCGGCCGCGCCCCCAACGGGGCCCTGGCGAACCTCTACCGGGACGGCGACGACAGCATGGGCTGGCACCGCGACAACGAGCCGGAGCTGGGCGCCCACCCCTGGGTACTCTCCTATAATCTCGGCGCCACCCGCGACTTCGCGTTCCGACCCTACGGCAGCGGTCGCCAGAGCCGGGTGATCGCGCTGGAACACGACAGCCTGCTGATCATGTCACCGGAAGTGCAGACCCACTTCGAGCACGCCCTGCCCCGCCGCCGGCGGGTACAGGACGCCCGGCTGAACCTCACTTTTCGCGAGATTGTGTAGGAGCGAGCAAGGCCCGCTCCCACAAGATCCACCTACCCGAAGAAAACGTAGCTCAAAAGGATGGCCGCCAACAGCCCGGCGGCGTCGGCGGCCAGGCCGCACCACAGCGCGTAGCGGAAGTCGCGGATGCCGACGCTGCCGAAATACACCGCGAGCACATAGAAGGTGGTTTCCGTGGAGCCCTGCATCACCGCCGCCATGCGCCCGGCCAGCGAGTCCACGCCATGGGTCTGCATCACGTCGAGCATGGCGGCGCGGGCACCGGAGCCGCTCAGCGGTTTCAGGAAGGCCACCGGCAAGGCGTCCACGAAGCGGGTGTCCCAGCCCAGGGCGGCGGCGCCGAGGCGGATCGCCGACAGCACCGCTTCGAGCACGCCGCTGGCACGCAGCATGGCGATGGCCGCCAGCATGGCCACCAGATAGGGGATCAGCTTCACCGCCAGGGTGAAGCCCTCCTTGGCGCCTTCCACGAAGCAGTCGTAGCTGTCGATGCGGGCGCGCCAGGCGGCGAAGAAGAACAGCCCGATCACCGCCAGAAGAATGCCGTTGCCGAACAACCCGGACAGGGTGTTGCCCAGGTCCGGCGGCGCCAGATAGACGCCCAGCGCCAGCACCGCAAGCAGCGCCAGCCAGCCCAGCGCCACCGTGATCAGCAGCGGGTCGCGCAGCGGAATGCGCTGCAGCCGGGCGGTGAGTATCACGCCGATAAAGGTGGAGATCGTGGTGGCCATCAGCATCGGCAGGTAGACCGCCGCCGGGTCGGCGGCGCCCTGCTGGGCCCGGTACAGCAGCACCGTCACCGGCACCAGGGTCACCGATGAGGTGTTGAGCACCAGGAACATGATCTGGCTGTCGGTGGCCCGGCGCGGCTCCGGATTGTGTTCCTGGAGCGACGCCATGGCCTTGAGGCCCAGCGGCGTGGCGGCGTTGTCCAGGCCGAGCATATTGGCGGCCAGGTTCATGGATACCCCGGCCCCGGCGGCCGGGTCCCGCCGCAGCGACGGCATCAGCCGCGCCAGCACCGGGCGCACGCCGGCGGCCATGCGGTCGGCCAGGCGGCTTTGCTCGGCGAGGCGGAACAGGCCGCTCCACAGCGCCAGCACGCCGATCAACCCGAGGCTCACTTCCACCGCCAGGTCCGCCGCCTCCCAGAGCGCCGACACCACACGGGCCGGGGCCTGCAGGTCGCCGCCCAGCAGCTGCACCAGGGCGCCCAGTATCCCGATCAGAAAAAAGGCGGTGAAAAGACGATGCACGGGGGCCTCATGAAGTCCGGCAAAGCGCTCAGTATGTCGATGATCGGCGCCTTTGCCTATCCATCCACGCTTGCCCCCGCCCGGTGATTTGGGCGACCCTGTTCCAGGCGGTGGTTTCCTTTATACTGCCCTGGAACCCTTTAAAAAATGCAGCCGAGTAAGTTCATGTCCGTATTCCGCAAGCTGTTTGGCGTGCTCCTGGCGGCCCTGTTGTTGGGCGGCGCCCTGAAAGTGGGCGGCGACCTGGGCAACGACCCCGCCATCGAAGGATCGCTCAAGCCCGAGAAGGTCCACCGTGAAGCCGCCGAGGAAATCGTCGAGCGCCTGGAGCTGCACTACCGGCGCCTGAAGTTCGACGACGCGCTTTCCGCGCAGGTGCTTGAGCAGTATTTGCAGGACCTCGACCCCAACCGGCTGTATTTCACCCAGCAGGACGTGGACGACTTCCAGCCCTACCGCGATCAGCTCGACAACCAGTTGCGCGACGGCGTCCTGGAGGCCGGTTACTCCATCTTCAACCGCTTCCAGAGCCGTCTGGAAGACCGCCTCACCGAGATTCTCGCCACCCTGGAAGGCGGCTTCGAGGACTGGGACTTCGACGGCGACGGCAAGGTGCTGGTGGACCGCAGCGAAGCGGACTGGGCCGAGGACCAGGACGCCCTGGACGCGATCTGGCGCGGCCAGCTGCGCAACGCGGTGCTGTCCATGCGCCTCAACGGCACCAGCGACGAGGAAATCAGCAAACGGCTCACCAACCGCTACGAAAGCCAGCTCAGCCGGGTTCGTCAAAACACCCCCGAGGACGTGTTCCAGACCTACATGAACGCCCTCGCCCAGACCTTTGATCCGCACACCAACTATTTCACGCCGCATAATTCCGAGAACTTCGACATCAGCATGAGCCGGTCGCTGGAAGGCATCGGCGCAGTGCTGCAGTACGAGGACGGCTACACCAAGGTGGTGCGCCTGGTGCCCGGCGGCCCGGCCGCCAAACAGGGGCAGCTGAGCCCCGCCGACCGGGTGATCGCCGTGGCCCAGGGCGACGAGGAGATGGTCAACGTCATCGGCATGCGCCTGGACGAAGTGGTCGACAAGATTCGCGGGCCCAAGGGCTCCAAGGTGCGCCTGGAAGTGATTCCCGCCGGCCGCGCCAGCGAGCACGACACCCGCACCATCGCCATTACCCGCAACAAGGTGGTGCTGGAGGAACAGGCCGCCAAGAAGGAAGTGATCGAGGTGGAGCACGGCGGCGACACCATGAAGCTGGGCATCATCGAGATTCCCGCCTTCTACATGGATTTCAACGCCTTCCACCGTGGCGATCCGGATTACACCAGCACCACCCGGGACGTGGCGGAACTGCTGGTGGAACTGCGTAAAGAGAATGTCGACGGCCTGGTGGTGGACCTGCGCAACAACGGCGGCGGTTCCCTGCTGGAGGTGAACAAGCTGGTCAGCCTGTTCATCAACCGTGGCCCCACCGTGCAGGTGCGCGAGGCCGGCGGTCGCGTCAGCGTGGAAAACGATCAGTATCCCGGCATGCTCTATTCCGGGCCGCTGGCGGTGCTGGTCAACCGCTACAGCGCCTCGGCGTCGGAGATTTTCGCCGGCGCCATGCAGGACTACGGCCGCGCCCTGATCGTCGGCGACCAGACCTACGGCAAAGGCACCGTGCAGACCCTGCTGGACCTGAACCACGGCAAGCTCAAAATGACCAACGCTAAGTTCTACCGGGTCTCCGGTTCCAGCAACCAGAACATGGGCATCGTGCCGGACGTCACCATGCCGTCGCTGGTGGACAAGGAATCGATCGGCGAAAGCAGCCTGCCCAACGCCCTGCCCTGGGATGAGATCGACCCGGCCAAGTACCAGCGTTATCAGGACCTGGTGCCGCTGCTGCCGGGGCTGCGCGAGCGGCACGACGCGCGCATCGGCGACAATCCGGAATTCGTTTACGTGAACCAGCTGCGCGATCTGCTCAACCGCGCCAACGAACGCCAGGAACTGTCCCTTAACGCCGAGCAGCGCAAGGCCTGGCAGGAGGATTTCGACCAGCGCCGTCTGGACATCGAGAACGCCCTGCGCAAGCACCGTGATGAAGAGCCGATTGAGAAAATGGAAGATCTGCGCGCCCTGGAAGAACAGCGGGCGCTGGACCCGGACAGCAACGACGAACCGCTGGACGAAGACCCCTACCTGCGGGAAACCGGGCACATCCTCGCCGACATGGTGTCGCTGCTCCGCGAGCAGCGGGTGGCCGACGAACGCGCCTCCTGAGCGCCCCGCCCGGCGCGGGGGTCAGGCCATCGCCTTGAACCCCCAGCGCGCCGGGTCCTTCCCCAGACCCAGTTTCAAGGTGCGACGCCCCAGGTCGTGGTTGAAGTCCTCCAACCGCCGCTTGGCGGCCTCCGGCAGCAGCCGCTGGCCGAGGCTGGCGGCGCCGAACCCGGCCCGGGCCAGGCGCACCGCCGCGGCGGACGACACCCGGCTGTGCAGGTTCAGGTCGTCGGCCATGGCGTCGCCGATCAGGAAACGGCTCACCGCCACCAGCACGTCATAGGAAAGATGGAACGGCGGCTTGCCCGCCATGCCGGCCAGCAGCGACTTGGCCAGCTTTTCGCTGTCCTCGGTGGGGTCGTAGAGATGGGAGGTGAGCTGCAGCGCCAGCACTTTCTGCTCTTCCACGGTGGCGGTGAGCAAGGCCTCGTCCACGCCCAGCAGGTAGCCGGCGTAGCGCCAGAAATAGTGCATCGCCTCGTGCTCTTGATGGCTGATATAGAGGCCCATCCGGCGCAGCCCCCGCACCACCATGTAATCGAACTCGAGCACCGTGCCGGCCATGTCCTCCTGATTGATCGGCAGGTCGAAGCGGTCGCTGTCCCAGCGCCCGCTTTCGCTGAGAAAGCGGCGCACCGCCGCGTGCAGCAGCCGTACCTCCATCAGCGTCCGGTGGCCCAGGCCGCCGGGACGCAGGCCGTCGGTGGCGGCGATGTTGTGCAGCATCTGGCCGGTTTCATAAATACGCCGCGACACATCCTTCTGCAGGCGGCCGGTGGCGACCAGCACCTGGGACGGCTTGTTGTGGGCGTAGCCCTCCACCAGGCTGGAACACATCAGCACCAGGCCCTGCAGCGCGCCGTGCCGGCGGTACATGCGCCGCCCCAATTCCATGCGCTCGAAGTCCACCCAGCCGGGCACCGTGTGGCAGTGGTCCAGGAACGCCTGGTACACCCCGCCCTCTTCGGCCGCGCGCCGCTCCACTTCGTCGAGCAGGCCGGAGGGCCGTTGAAACGCGATGTTTTCCAGACAGCGGTCGGCCAGCGGGTCCTGGACCCGGCGCCAGGCTTCAAGCCGGTGGTGGGCGTAGCGGTCGAACCAGATCTGCTCCCGCGGCGTGCGCGGGCCGTCGCGTAGCTGGTTTAATTCCTGCGGTGTGGCCATCAACGTCTCCAACATGGGCTCGACACAGAACCCGTGAGTTCTGTGCTCAAGCTAGAGCGTCGTGCCACGGGGGTCAATCGTCAAAAGCCGCGGTTTTATTTAGTCCCGGCCGGGGTCGGCCCCGGCCCAGTCCGCCAGGGTGTCGGCGAGCCAGCCCGGGTCGTCCAGGGACAGATCGTGGCCGCCGTCCGGGTGGACCGCCCGTTGCGCTGACCACCGTCGGGCCAGCGCCGCGGAGCAGCGCGGGTCCACCAGCCGGTCGCCGGCGGCGCTGATCACCAACACCGGACGCCCTTCGGGCAGCGTCTTCGGCGCGCGAAACCGCGCCGCCGCCCACAACTGCCGCACGGTATTGGCGGCGGACACCGGGCGGGCCTCGTCGATCCGCTGGAATTGTCGGGCGATGCGGTCTTTATCGGCGTCCGACAGCCGGTTGGTGGTGATCTCCAGAATCATGCGCTCGCGCTTGAGGCGGTCGCGGCCAAGCAGGCCGTGGCGGACAATGGCGCCATAGTTGGCCGGTTTGAGGCGGTGCCAGAACGGGCTCACCGGCGCGGCGCTGGAATTGATCAAGGCGGCGGCGGCCACCTGCCGCGGATGACGTTGCAGCCAATCCATCGCCACCATGCCGCCCAGGGACAGCGCCACCAGGTGGATCGGCCCGTCCACGCCGCGCCCGGCCAGGTCTTCGCGGGCCGCGTCCACCATGGCGGCGATGCGGGTCGGGCTGCGGTCCCGGTGGCGGAGGCCGTTGCCGGGCAAATCCATGCACATCACCCGATGGTCCGCGCCCAGAGCCCCGGCCAGGCGGTCGGCGAAACCGTTCCAATGTGCTTGTTCACGAACCAGTCCGCGCAACAGGATCCAGGTCGTTGGCATATATCTGTGCTTCCTTAATCAGCTAGAATGCGAGGCTGAAGTTGGCCCGCGCGAGGAACTATGGCACGAAAAACCGTAAAACGGGTGAAAACAGGCTCCCTGGAACGCCGCTTTTCCATGGCCCGGGCCGGCTTCCTGGCCGGTGCCCGCTACGCCACGGCCAGCGCCGGCGGTCTGTTCGCGGCGCCGGACCAGCGCGAGGCGCGGCGCCGGCGCAACCTCTCGCAACGGGCGGAAGAGCTGGTCGAGGAACTCGGCCAGTTAAAGGGCTCGGTGGTGAAAATCGGCCAGATGATGGCCCTGTTCGGCGAGCACTTCCTCCCCGAGGAGGTCACCGAGGCGCTGCACACCCTGGAAAACAGCACCACCGCCCTGGAATGGCCGGCGGTGGAGAAGCACCTCCGGCAGCAGCTGGGCAGCGTCAAACTGGCCGAGCTGGAGGTGGACCCGCAGCCCCTGGGCGCGGCCAGCCTGGGCCAGGTGCACCGGGCCCGGCGCAAGAGCGACGGCGCCGAGCTGGCCCTCAAGATTCAGTACCCGGGCGTCGCCAACGCCATCGATTCGGACATGCGCGCGCTGGTGCGGCTGCTCAAGCTGAGCCGCCTGGTGCCGATCACCGAGCAGTTCAACCAATGGCTGGATGAAGTGCGCGACATGCTCGGCCGNGAGGTGGACTACGACCTGGAAGCGCACACCACCCGCCANTTCCGCGAAGCNCTGGCNGACGANCCNCGTTTCGTGGTGCCGGAAGTGTACGGCGANTACTCCACNCACAACATTCTNTGCCTNTCCTACGAGGAAGGCGTGCACATCAGCGATCCGTCGGTGGTGTCGCTGAGCCAGGAGCGCCGCAACTTTCTGGGCCGCGCCATCATGGAGCTGTGCTGCCGGGAAGTGTTNGAGTGGAACAAGATGCANACCGACCCGAACTTCGGCAACTATCTGATGCGCGTCGGCGACGACGGCNAGGACAAGATCGTGNTGCTGGATTTCGGCGCCATCCGCGATTTCGACGANGAGGTGCTGGGCCCCGGCCGCGAGATGATCCGCGCCGCCTGGCTGCACGACAGCGAGCGNCTGTTCGGCGCCATGCGCGCNCTGGAATTTCTCGACGGNGANGTGCCACGCCGGCTGCTGGANGATTTCGCCGCGCTGTGNTTCGANGCCATCGAGGCGNTGCAGGACCCGGACCGCTTTCCGCCGCCCAAGTCCGTGGTCAACGACAAGGGTGAATACCTGTGGGGCGAGAGCAACCTGCCCAACCGGGTGATGAACCGCGCCAGCCGCACCGCCCTGTCGGTGCATTTCGANGTGCCGCCCAAGGAATTCATNTTCCTGTTCCGCAANCTGCTCGGGGCTTACACTTTTTTACANGTGATCAAGGCCCAGGTGCGCGGAAANACCATNCTNGAGCCGTTTATCCACATGCGTGANNACGAGGATCGCNAGCGTGTTGCTCAAAAANTAAACGGGCAGGCGGCGGATAGTTGACCTTTCCGGTCAATTATTGACCGTTTATGGGCGCAATAACCATTTCTTATTTGCCAAGCTGTCGACTGCACAATAAGGTTAGCAGCCTGCTCAGCGGCCGGTTTGAATAAACCGGCCGTTTTTCGAGGTTCCCCTGAAAACCCGTCATCCCGACCGGCTTTCAGATGGACCTGTTTTTACGAACCATAAAATGGGGGTAACGCAGGTGATTATCGGTGTACCCAAGGAAATTTGCCCCGGCGAAGAGCGCGTCGCACTGACGCCCGCCAACGTCGGTGCATTGCTCAAGAAAAACGGTGTCGAGATCCGCATCGAACGCGGCGCTGGCGAGGCGGCCGGGTTTACCGACGGCGANTATGAAAACGCCGGCGCGAAACTCACCGACCGGGACGACATCTTTTCCAACGCTCAGGCAATCCTGCAAGTTCAGACTCCGGGCAGCAATACGACCAATGGCCAGGAAGATCTGGACAAGCTGAAAGCCGGTCAGTTCCTTATCGGCATGACCGACCCGCTGGCCAACGCGCAGTTCGCGCAGGCTCTNGCGGAGCGCAAGGTCACCGGCCTGGCCCTGGAACTGATTCCGCGCATCACCCGGGCTCAGTCCATGGANGTNCTCTCNTCCATGGCCATGATCGCCGGCTATAANTGTGTACTGCTGGCGGCGAACGCCTCTCACCGCATGTTCCCCATGAACATGACCGCGGCGGGCACCATGAACGCNTCNCGCGTGTTCGTTATGGGCGCCGGCGTGGCGGGCCTGCAGGCCTGTGCCACCGCCAAGCGGCTCGGTGCCATCGTGGAAGCNTACGANGTGCGCCCCGCCGCCCGTGAACAGATTCTNTCCGTNGGCGCCAAGCCGGTGGAACTGGACCTGGACACCGGCGAAGCGGAAGGCTCCGGCGGTTACGCCAAGGCCCAGGGCGAGGACTTCCTCAAGCGTCAGCGNGAGCTGATGAAGGAAGTGATCAAGGAAATGGACGTGGTGATCACCACCGCCGCGGTCCCNGGCGCCAAGAGCCCGATCCTGGTCACCGAGGANATGGTCAAGGCGATGAAGCCCGGCTCCGTGATCGTGGACCTGGCGGCGGAACGCGGTGGTAACTGCGANCTCACCAAGGCCGGNGAAACGGTGGTGGAAAACGGTGTGCTGATCATCGGCCCCACCAACGTGCCCTCCTCCGTGCCNTTCCATGCCAGCCAGATGTTCGGCAAGAACATTGANAACCTTCTTAANCTGCTGCTCGACGACAACGGCGACCTGCAGTTGGATTTCGAAGACCAGATCGTCNCCGACACCGTGATCAGTCACGACGGTGATGTNCCCCACGCTCGCCTGCGCGAGATGCTGGGCCTGCCGGAACTGAAGAAAGCCGAACCCGAAGCGCCCGCCGATAACGGCGACGACAACGGGCAGGAGGAAAAGTAATGGACTTCGTATCTCAGCTTACCCTCTTCGTGTTGGCGATTTTCCTGGGTGTGGAACTGATCACCAAGGTACCGCCGACGCTGCACACCCCTTTGATGTCCGGCTCCAACGCGATTTCCGGCATTACCCTGGTGGGCGCGCTGATCGCCGCCGGCTCCGACGCCGGTCTGCTGATCAATGTCCTCGGCTTTATCGCCGTGGTACTGGCGACCATCAACGTGATTGGCGGCTTCATGGTCACCAATCGAATGCTGGCGATGTTCAAGAGGAAGTAACCCATGCAGATTTCCGATAACTGGATTGATATCGCCTATCTGATCTCGGCCGTACTCTTCGTCCTGGGCATCAAGGGTCTGACCAAGCCGAAGACCGCCGTGCGGGGCAACCTGCTGGCCGCCTCCGGTATGGGCGTGGCCTGTGTGGTGACCCTGCTGCACCGCGATATCGTGACCTACGAGATCATCATCGGCGGCGTGATCGTCGGTGGCATCATTGGCGCCATCCTGGCCAAGAAAGTACAAATGACCGCCATGCCGCAGCTGGTGGCCCTGCTNAACGGTTTCGGTGGCGGCGCCTCCTTCGCCGTGGCCGGCGCGGAGTTTTTCCGTGGCGGGCACCCGGACACCGTGGGCATCATCGCCACCGGTATCGCGGTTCTGATCGGCGCGGTGACCCTNACCGGNTCCTTCGTGGCGTTCGCNAAGCTGCAGGAACTGATCGACGGCAAGCCGATGGGCTTCCCGGGCATGAAGCTGGTNAACGCCATCCTGCTGCTCGGTTCCGTGGCCGCCATCGCCTACCTGGTGATGAACCCGGGCGTGGAGCCGGTGTTCTGGGGCCTGGCCATCGCCGCCGCGATTCTCGGTATTCTGCTGGTGTCCCCCATTGGTGGCGCCGACATGCCGGTGGTGATCGCGCTGCTGAACTCCTATTCCGGTATTGCCGCGTCCGCCGCCGGCTTCGTGATGGGCAACAGCGCCCTGATCGTCACCGGTTCCCTGGTGGGTGCTTCCGGTCTGATTCTGACGCAGATCATGTGTAAGGCGATGAACCGCTCCCTCACCAACGTGCTGTTCGGTGTGATGGCGGAAGCCGGCGAAGCGATGGATCAGGACGAGGTCTACGAAGGCAAGATCAAGTCCACCTCCGCCGAGGAAGTGGCGATGGTGCTGGAAACCGCGCAGCGCGTGGTGATCGTGCCCGGCTTCGGTCTCGCCATGGCGCAGGCGCAGCACGCCGTGCGTGAAATGGCCGACACCCTGGAAGGCATGGGCGTCGAGGTGGAGTACGCGATCCACCCGGTNGCCGGCCGTATGCCCGGCCACATGAACGTGCTGCTGGCCGAGGCGGAAGTGTCCTACGACAAGCTCAAGGACATGGACACCATCAACCCGACCTTCGAGCAGACCGACGTGGCCATCGTGCTGGGCGCCAACGACGTGACCAACCCGATGGCGCGCGAGGACAAGGGCAGCCCGATCTACGGCATGCCGATCCTCAACGTGGACAAGGCCAAGACCGTGGTGGTGGTGAAGCGTTCGCTGAGCCCCGGTTTCGCCGGCCTGCCCAACCCGCTGTTCGCCAAGGACAACACCCTGATGTTGTTCGGCGACGGCAAGGGCGCGGTGGTGGACATCACCACTGCTCTCAAGGAAGGCTGATCGCCCGCGATCACCGACCCATAAAAAAGCCCGGCTTCGTGCCGGGCTTTTTTGTTGCGGGTCTGCTTAACCCGAACGGCGTTACTCGGAGTAGCCGCCGCCCTCGCCGGGCGAGGATTGCTCCTGCTGCATGGAGCCGCCGCCCTGTTGCATGGAGTCCTGCATGCCGCCCGGCTGCTGACCGTCGCCGCCCTCGGGCGGTTCGACCGGATCACAGGCGGCCAGGGCCGCGGCCAGTGCCAGAGCACCGATCGGCGCGGCGGCTTTTGCCAGTATGCGTTTCGTCATGGTTCTACCCTTCTCGTCGGTTTGGATTTTGGATTCAGTCGGTCTTCCATGTCGGATCGGAGCGGTTCTGATCGGCGTTGCCGTCGCCACGCTCATTCTGCTGGCCGCCCCATTGGCCCTGGCTCTGGCCCTGCGGCTGACCCTGGCCCTGGCCCTGGCCCTGCGGCTGGCCCTGTTGCGTGCTCGGGCGATCATAGTCGCCACCGCCGGCGGAACCGGATGAACCGCCGCTTCCCGGCTGCTGCTGAGACTGGCCGTAGCCGGGCTGCTGCTGCGACGAGGCGCCCTCGCCGGCGTTGCCGCCACCGGCGGCCACGGCCGCGCCGCCGGCGACCAGAGACACCAGGCCGGTGGCCAGTAACAAGCCTTTGCGTACGTCCTCTACAGACATTCGATCCTCCTGTTTCGTACCGTTTCGAAAGTCAGCGGGCCTCGCCCGCTATCCCACCAACAGCCCGCGCTCCGGATTGGTTCCAAAAAAAATCCGGAACCAAACCGCCCTGTGTCTTGTTGGTACTGGTAACACCGCCGCTGACAGGGCCATTGAACAGGATGAGTTTCGAGCAGCAGATCTGCGACCAGATACCCCACCTGAGACGTTATGCCACGGCGCTGTGCGGCGATCCGGGCGCCGCCGACGACCTGGTCCAGGACTGCCTTGAGCGGGCGCTGCGCAAACGCCACCTGTGGCGGCCGTCCGGCCGTCTGCGCTCCTGGCTGTTTCGAATGCTGTACCGGCTGTACATCAACCAGCGCACCTCGGCGCCGGTGCGCAAGGAGCAACCGCGCGCGGACGCCGGGCTGGATCAGACCGTGGCCGCGGACCAGGAGGATCACGTCGAGTGCCAGCAGGCACTGGAGGCGCTCGACCAGTTGCCCACCGAGCAACGCGCCGCCCTGTTGCTGGTGGCCCTTGAGAATCCGGGTTACCGTGAGGCGGCACGGATTCTCGGCGTCCGTGTCGGCACGCTTCGTTCACGCCTGTCACGGGCACGGGAAACGTTGCGCCAGGAACGGGACAGGCCCGCGGTCCGGCGGCGGACAACGGCGTTGAAACGGGTCAAGTGAGGAGGGACCGATGATCTCGCTCGGCAATCGCAACGCGAAACATGCGGTCACCGATGAAGAGCTGAGCGCCTTCGCGGACGGCCAGCTGCCGCCGCACCGCGCCCGCCGGGTGGCCGCGGAAATCCGTGCCCACCCCCGGTTCGCCGACCGCATCTACGCCTACTGGCGCCGCGAAGCGGCCCTTTGGCGGGCGCTCGACCCGGTATTCCAGGAATCGGTCCCACAGATCGAGGCGCCCCGTGCCCGGCGCTGGCCCGCGGCGGCGGCGCTGATCGTGGCGGCGCTGCTGGTGACCGGCGGCGCCCTGCACATGGCGGGCTCCGGCCCGGCGTCGGCGCGCTTCGCGGACATGGTGCTGCAAGCCTACATGCAGCCCGCCCGCGCCTCCGGCGAGGTGAGCGGGCCACGGCTGTTCAGCGGCCTGGGCCTGCAACCGCTCTCGCAGAAGCAGCTGCAGCTCGCCGGCCGGGAAATCACCGAGTATCGCTACCACGATGCCGGCTCCAACCGTCTGGCGCTGTATGAAATGGACCACCACACCGCCATCCAGGACGGCTGGTTTCATGTGATGTCCGATAAAAGCGTGCCGCTGGTGCGTTGGCAGCAAGGCGGCAAAAGCTATCTGCTGGTGGGCGATATGGAGCTTGCCGAGCTCACCCGGACCGCCATGGCCATGCAGCAAAAAATGGGCAGCCCGCGGGTGGCGCCGGAAAAAACCGTGCCGGGCCCTACTGGCTCGCCCTCCTCCACCCCGGCCAACGGCGCCCCGGCGCCCCAGGACGCCGGCGCCTCCCGGTCCACCCGCCCGGCCCCGGCGGGCAATAATTTCTAGATGCGGCCTTGGTGGGAGCGGGCCCCGCTCGCACAAAAAGTGCTCCGTAGCTGAAGTGGTGGTAGAGCTCGCTAATCTTTCAGTCGCCAGTCCTGTAACACCCGATAGTAGCCGTCCGGGGGGCTCTCATAGAGCATCACCGAATTTACCGGGAGGACCCAGGGCCCGGGCGCAGGCTCCGCCTGCAGGGGTGCGGCAGCGCGGGCCAGGGTTACGTGGGGAAGGAATTGGCGGGGCTCGGCGTCGATGCCGGCCTGGCCGAGCAGGTCCCAAATCTGGCGGTGCAGGTCGAGCAGCGCCGGTTCCCGGCGCGCGTGGGCGGCCCAGATGCGCGCCCCGGGTTCGGGAAAGACGTCCAGGGTGCTGAGCGTGACGGTAAAGGCCGGCAACCGCGCCAGGGCGTTCTTCAGCGCCGGCGGCAACGGCTCCAGTTGCGATCGCGAGCGCTCGCCGAGAAACGCCAGCGTCAGATGCAGATTGGCCGCCGGCACCGGCCGCGCCGTCGGCGGGACCGGGTTGGCGGTGAGTGTCGCCGACAGCGCCGGCGGCACCGGAATACCGATAAAACAACGCATGCGTCCTCCCTTCAAAAATGGCCAGGACGAGGCGCCGACGTTAGAATGCCGCCCCCACCCACAGCGTTGGACGCCCTCTATGATGACGCTCCCATGGCGATGATCAACGTTAGCCGCCGCCGCGCCTGTCGTGGTAGCCGGCGGTGAAGCCCGACCAGCCTTTTAAAGGCGCGCTTCTGCTGGTGCTGGGCGAAGGTCTGCTGGCGGTCATGGCGGCGATGATCAAGCATCTCGCCGACACTCTGCCGGTAGAAATGATCGTGTTCGGTCGTAATCTGATCGGCCTGGCGGTGCTGTTGCCGGTGCTGGTGGCCAGTGGCGGTATCCGCGATTTGCGCACCAGCCACCTGCGGCTGCACTTTATCCGCGGCTTCACCGGCGTCACCGCCATGTTCTGCTTCTTTTTCACCATCGCCCATATTCCGCTGGCGGAAGCGGTGCTGGTGAAGATGACGGTGCCCTTCTTTCTGCCGCTGGTGGCCTGGCTGTGGCTCAACGACCGTATCAGCGGGCACACCTGGGCGGCGATTGTACTCGGCTTTGTCGGCGTCGGCGTGATCCTGCGCGCCGATGAGGGCGTGGTGGATCCGGTGATGCTGGTGGCCCTGGCCGGCGCCGCGATCATGAGCGTGGCCAAGGTGAGCATCCGGCGCATGGCGGCCAGCGAACCCCCGCACCGGGTGGTGTTCTACTTCTCCCTGTTCGCCACCCTGCTGTCGGCGCTGTTGCTGCTGCGCGTGCAGCAGATGCCCACCGGCACCGAAATGCTCTGGTTGCTGGCGATCGGCAGCGTGGCGATCGCCGGGCAGTTCGCCATGACCACCGCCTACCAGCTGGCCCGCCCCGGCCAGGTGGGCGTGTACAACTACTCCGCGGTGGTGTGGGCGGCGTTCCTGGGCTGGCTGTTCTGGGGCGAGACCCTGGTGCTGTCCACGGTGCTCGGCACCCTGTTGATCATCGGCGCCGGCATCTGGAATCTGAAGTCCCGCTAGAGCGGGTTGCTACAAAATTTGACCTTCACGGTGGTGCCAAACGGAAACCGAGCAACTAAGCTGACTTTCCGTCTTGAACGGAACAATAACAACCCGGAGGAAACGGAATGGCCATCCGACTGTTAATGCTGGCGGCGACGCTGGTGCTGCTGGCCGGCTGCGAAAGCAGCCAGCGGTGGGTTTACCACCAGGGAATGGATTTTGAAAAATGGCGCGCCGGGCTCGAAGAGCACACCGTCTCCACCGACGACGGCCTGCGCTGGCGGGTGCTGCAATCCAGCGACGCCGACCAGGCCCCGGCGGTGCTGCTGATCCACGGCTTCGGCGCCGATTCGCGCAACTGGGTGCGCTTCGCCAACGAACTGGAAGGCGACTACCGTTTCGTGATTCCCGACCTGCCCGGCCACGGCAACACCGAGCCGCGCACCACCAATATGGATTACGGTATCAGTGAGCAGGCCGAACGCCTGTTCCGCCTGCTTGACGCCCTGCAGGTGGAGCGCGCCCACGTGGCCGGCAACTCCATGGGCGGCGCCATCGCCATCGAGATGGCCCGGCGCCAGCCGGACCGGCTCCGCTCCCTGGGCCTGGTGGATGCCGCCGGCATCACCCTGCAGACACCGGAATTTCTCAATGTGCTGGAGCAGTCGGACAGCAACCCGCTGATTCCGCACAGCGCCGAGGATTTCCGCACCACCCTGGACTGGGCCAGCGAACGCTCCGTGGGCATTCCCGATTTCGCCATCACGCTGATGGGCGAGGAGAAAGCCGCCAACGCAGATGTGGCGGAAAAGGTGTGGCAGGACATCAATCTGGACCCGGCCATGCGCCTGCAGGGGCGCGGCGTGCTGCCGGAAATCAAAACCTCGACGCTGATTCTGTGGGGCCGCGAGGACGCCCTGCTGGGCGTCGACAATGTGGAGGTGTTCCAGCGCGAGCTGCCTAACAGCCGCGCGGTGATCCTAGAAGGCGTCGGCCATGTGCCGATGGCCGAAGCCCCGGAAGAGAGCGCCGAAGCGTTCCGCGCCTTCTGGCAGGACATCGACGGCTGAACCGGAGGCGGCGCGCCGGCCTTGAACCGCCGGCCGCGCCGCCGTAGTGTTTGCGCTTCCCCTTTCGGCGCCGGAAAACTCCATGCCCCTTGATACACCCCAGCCCCCGCGTATCAAACGCGGTGAAGCACACACGGTTCACACCCGCGGCCTGACGTTGCTGCGCAGCGGCCACCGTGAAATCAGAAAGCTGAAACGCGCCAACCACGTGCCCACCATCCACGGTAACAAGGTGTGGAACTCCAGCTTCCTGATCATGGACCAGCTGACCCGGGAAAAAGGCCCGCTCCGGCTCACCGCCGACAGCCACCTGATGGACATCGGCTGTGGCTGGGGGCCGCTGGCGATTTTCGCCGCCAAGCGTTTCCGTTGCCGGGTCACCGCCGTGGACGCGGACGCCGACGTGTTCCCCTANCTGGATCTGCACGCCGCCATCAACCGTGTTCAGGTGGACACCCTGCGNTGCCGNTTCGAGCGNCTNACCAAGCAGCGCCTCGCCGACGTNGANNTGATCACCGGCGCCGACATCTGTTTCTGGGACGAGCTCACGCCGGTGCTGTTCAATCTGATCCGGCGCGCCCTGGACCAGGANGTGAAGCGNATCATCATCGCCGACCCCGGNCGGTCGCCGTTCTATGATCTGGCCGAGCGNTGCNANGCNCGTTTCAACGCCCGCGTGGTGGAGCGCCGCACNCAGACGCCGCGCGCGCTGAGCGCCGATCTTCTGATCGTCGACCGGGATTGAAAAGCGGCTCACTGGCGCCACCTNNGANTCANGTTGTTTTCAGCTTTGCANTGAGTCGAGCCCATGAGTCAGGAAGAACATCAAACCACGGTTGACGAAGGAACTCCGCAGGGCGCCCTGGCGCTGCCCGATCAGAANCTGCCGCAACGGGTGTATTTGATCCCGGTNCGGGACCGNCCGTNCATGCCCGGNCTGGTGCAGCCGCTGNTGCTGGACCAGGAGCAGTGGCGCACCACCCTGGAGCGCGTCGGGCAAACCCCGCACCACGCGCTCGGCCTGATCTACATCGGCGACCGGGACCCGGACGACGTGAGCGTGGAGGATTTCCCCGAGTACGGCTGTCTGGTCAAGGTGCACGCGGTCAATCATGAAGACCAGCAGCTGCAGGTGGTGGCCCAGGGCCTGGCCCGTTTCCGGGTGCAGGGCTACCTGAGCCGCAAGCGCCCGTTCATGGCGGAAGTGACCTACCCCACCTCCCGCGATGAGCTGGACGACAGCCTGCGCGCCTACGGCATGGCGATCATCAACACCATCAAGGAGCTGCTGCCGCTCAACCCCTTGTACAACGAAGGGCTCAAGCACTACCTGCAGAACTTTTCGCCCCGTGATCCCTCGCCGCTGACCGATTTCGCCGCCTCCCTGACCAGCGCCAGCGGCGACGAGCTGCAGGGCATTCTGGAAACCGTGTCGTTGAAAGCACGCATGGAGCGCGTGCTGACACTGGTCAAGAAAGAAGTGGAAGTGGCGCGCCTGCAGAACCAGATTCGCGAGGAAGTGAACGAAAAGATCAGCAAGCACCAGCGCGAATTCTTCCTCAAGGAGCAGCTCAAGGTGATCCAGCGGGAGCTGGGCCTGGAGAAAGACGACCGCACCGCCGACGCCGACGAATTCCGCGAGCGGCTCGAGGCGTTGAACCCGCCCGAGGCGGTGACCCGGCGCTTCGAAGAGGAGCTGCGCAAGTTCAACGTGCTGGAATCCGGCTCGCCGGAATACGCGGTGACCCGCAATTATCTGGACTGGCTGACCAGCGTGCCCTGGGGCCAGTACTCCGAGGACAACCTCGACCTGGGCCACGCGCGCCGGACGCTGGAGGAGCACCACAGCGGCCTCAACGACGTGAAGGACCGCATTGTCGAGTTCCTGGCCGTGGGCGCCATGCGCGGCGAGGTGAAAGGCTCGATTCTGCTGCTGGTGGGGCCGCCCGGCGTGGGCAAGACCAGCATCGGCAAGTCCATCGGTGAAGCCCTGGGGCGGGAGTTCTACCGTCTCAGCCTGGGCGGCATGCGCGACGAGGCGGAGATCAAAGGCCACCGCCGCACCTACATCGGCGCCATGCCGGGCAAGCTCACCCAGGCGCTCAAGGACGCCGGCACCAGCAACCCGGTGATCATGCTGGATGAGATCGACAAACTGGGCCAGTCCTTCCAGGGCGACCCGGCGTCGGCACTGCTGGAAGTGCTGGACCCGGAACAGAACCAGGATTTCCTGGATCACTATCTGGACCAGCGGCTCGATCTCAGCCACTGCCTGTTCGTGTGCACCGCCAACACGCTGGATTCGATTCCCGGCCCGCTGCTGGACCGCATGGAAACCATCCGGCTGAGCGGCTACATCACCGAAGAAAAAGTGGAGATCGCCCGCGACCATCTGTGGCCGCGCGCCCTGGAGCGGGCCGGCGTGAAACCGTCGCAGCTGAAGATCAGCGACAGCGTGCTGCGCCAGATCGCCGACGGCTACGCCCGCGAGGCCGGCGTCCGCAACCTGGAAAAGCAGCTGAATAAAATCATCCGCAAGGCGGCGGTGCGTCTGCTCTCCGGCGAGAAGAAGATCAGCATCACCGGTAAGAATCTGGAGGATTTCCTCGGCCAGCCCTACTTCCAGAAAGAGAAAGCCCAGCGCGGCGTGGGCGTGGTCACCGGCCTGGCCTGGACCGCCATGGGCGGCGCCACCCTGTCGGTGGAAGCAAGCCGGGTGCACAGCCAACGGCGCGGCTTCAAGCAAACCGGCCAGCTCGGCGATGTGATGAAGGAATCCGCGGAGATCGCCTACAGCTATGTGGCCGGGCATCTCAAGACGTTCGGCGTGGACGAGGATTGGTTCGACGAGTCCTTCGTGCATCTTCACGTGCCCGAGGGCGCCACGCCCAAGGACGGCCCCAGCGCCGGCGTCACCATGGCCACCGCGCTGGTGTCCCTGGCCACCGGCAAGCGGCTGCCGCGCAAGCTGGCGATGACCGGCGAGCTGACGCTGACCGGCCAGGTTCTGGCGGTGGGCGGCATCCGCGAAAAGGTGATCGCCGCCCGGCGCGCCGGTATCCGCGAGCTGATTCTGCCCAAGGCCTGCGAGCGGGATTACCAGGAGCTGCCCGACTACATCAAGGAGGGCATGACGGTGCACTTCGCGCAGCGCTACCAGGACGTGCATGACGTGGTCTGGGGTTGAACCGGGCCGGCGGCGGCTGACCCGCGCGGAGCAGCCGCCGCGCTATCTGGTGCCCGAATGCCGGGAGTCGATTGGCGTGATCCACCGGGACGACGACATCCTGGTGATCAACAAGCCGGCGTTCCTGCTCAGCGTGCCCGGCCGCGCGCCGGAAAACAGCGACTGCGTCACCCGCCGCTTAAAGCAGGCGTACCCGGATTTGCGTCTGGTGCACCGGCTCGACCTGGACACCTCCGGCCTGATGGTGCTGGCCCTGCACCGCCGGGCGCAGAGCAATCTCAGCCGGGCGTTTCAGAAACGTCAGGTGGAAAAGCGGTATCAGGCGGTGGTCGCCGGGCAGGTAGCCGAAGACAGCGGCGAGGTGGCGCTGCCGTTGATCGCCGACTGGCCCAACCGTCCGCTGCAAAAGGTGTGCTTCGACACCGGCAAGCCCGCCCTCACCCACTGGCGGGTGCTGGCCCGCTACCCGGACCGCGACGCCACCCGGCTGGCCCTGCGCCCGGTCACCGGCCGCACCCACCAGCTGCGCATTCATTGCCGCCAGATCGGCCATCCGATTCTCGGCTGTGACCTGTACGCCCCTTCGGAGATTCTCAACCGCAGCGACCGTTTATTGCTGCACGCCGAACGTCTGGCGTTCAACCATCCGTGTACCGGTCTGTGGCGGGAGTTCTATTCCCCGGCGCCGTTCTAGTGTGAACCGGCGCTAGGCCCAGTCGTCGCCGTAGTCGTGCAGCAACTCCTGGCCGGCCTTGATGTTCTTCAGCGCCACCACGGTCAGGTCGTCGTAGTAAGCCACATTGGGTTTCTTGGCGTGGTTGATGAAACGCAGATCGCAAAGCACGCGGTAGCGTTCCTTGCCTTCGTCGTCGAGCCACAGCACGTAGGGGCCGTCGCCCTTGGCGGCTTGTGTCTTCAATACACCCAGCACCGTGTCGCGGGAAATCGGCGCCCGCGCGAACAGGCCGCGGCCGTGCACCGGGCTTTCCTTCACTTCCACCAGATCCTTGCGCACAAAGGGTTTATCCATACCGTTCACGCTTGCAGTAGTCATCGGGGCCGTGGCATCTTGCCAGAAAAGCCGCCCGGACGCATGGCATGGGATTCGCCGATTACCCCTTCACTTCGCGCTACCTGACCGTCGACGGTCACCGCCTTCACTACATCGACGAGGGCCAGGGCCCGACCCTGCTGTTCCTGCACGGCAACCCCACCAGCAGCTACCTGTGGCGCAACGTGATCAAGCCGCTGACCGCCCACTACCGTTGCGTGGCGCTGGANCTGATCGGNTTCGGNAAAAGCGACAANCCGGATCTCGACTACCGGTTTCTTACCCATTATCACTTCCTGCACGAATTCGTCGGCGCGCTCGAGCTCAGCGACATCACCCTGGTGCTGCACGACTGGGGCGGGCCGCTCGGCTTTCGTCTCGCCCAGCACCAGCCGGAGCGGGTCAGCGCGCTCTGCTTCATGGAAACCTTCCCCTTCACCTTCGACTGGCACGAGTTTCCACCGGCGGCGCGGCCGCTGTTCTTCGCGTTCCGGCAGCGGCGGCTGAGCTACTGGCTGCTGCAACGGCAGAACCTGTTCGTCGATGTGGTGCTGCGCTTCAGCACCCGGCGCCGGCTGCCGCGCAGTGTGCTGGCCGCCTACCGGGCGCCGTTTCCGGACGCGCGCAGCCGCTACCCGATCCGGGTGTTCCCCGGCGAGCTGCCGATCAACGACCGGCGCACCGAGACCTGGGCCGCCATCCAGGACATCGAGCAGCGCCTGGAGCGCATGCCGCAGCCCATGCTGCTGCTGCAGTTCCACCCCGGCGCGGTGCTCAGCCGCACCCGGGTGGCCTGGCTCAGCCAGCGCATCCCCCATCTGGACGTGGTCGATTGCGGTCGCGGCCTGCACTATGTGCAGGAAGACAACCCGGACGCCATCGCCAGCGCGCTGGCGGACTGGTGCCGCCAACGGACACCGTCGGCGGCCACCGGCGCGCCGGTGGTGGCGGCGGAGGACAAAACCTTCAGCGGCACGCTGCACTGGGCCTTCGCCCGGGCCCGTCCGGCCGACCGCGACGAAGGCCTGGTGGCGGCCTGGTCCGACCGGGGCCTGGTGATGCTGAGCTTCGCCGACGACGCCGACGACGGACAACGCCAGGTGTCGGAACGCTTTCCCGCCTGCCGGCTGGAGCGCACCGACGACGCCCGCATCGCCGGCCTGTTCACGGCGTCCGGCCACACCCCGCTGCATTTGATCGGCACCGATTTCCAGCGCCGCGTGTGGCGCGCCCTGCTCGAGGTGCCCGCCGGCACCACCAGTGACTACGCCGCCCTCGCCGCCCGCGTGGGCAGCCAGGCGCGGGCGGTGGGCGGCGCCGTGGCCGCCAACCGGATCGCGATTCTGGTGCCCTGCCACCGGGTGGTGCCGNGTGCCGGCGGCGCCGGCGCCTATCACTGGGGCCAGGACCGTAAACAGGCGCTGCTGGCCGCCGAAGGCGCGGCGCCATAACCGCGTGCCCGGGTTGGGAATCCTGATATTATTGGCTGGCGACGCCCGGAACACAGGTTTACTCTGGGCCGCCCGGCGCCCCGCATCAGTGGGCGAACGCCGTGAACGGATTNTCGAGCAGTNTTACNAAGGAGTAGCTCCAGCATGAAACGCCTGTCTCTGCCCGTGGTGGCGGCCCTGGTNCTNACCGCCTGTGCCACGTCCCCCCTGGGACGCCAGCAGTTTCTTTTCCTGCCGGCCGCGGAAATGGATCAAATGGGCGCCACNGCCTACAACGAAATGAAAGAGCAGCAGCCCACCGTCACCGGCACCGCCGANTCCCGCTATGTGGAATGCGTNGCCGANGCCATCGTCGCNGTGGTGGATTCCGANNAGCAGTGGGAAGTNACCGTNTTNNAGGACGACAGCGCCAANGCCTTCGCCCTGCCCGGCGGCAAGATCGGCGTGCACACCGGNTTGCTGAAAGTGGCCNANAACCAGGANCAGCTCGCCGCCGTGATCGGCCACGANGTGGGCCANGTGCTCGCCCAGCACTCCAACGAGCGCATGTCGATCCAGTACGCCACCCAGACCGGCACCCAGCTGGTGGCCGCCCTGGCCGGCGGNGACAGCGCCGAGAAGCAGACGCTGATGGGNCTGCTNGGCGTCGGCGCCCAGTACGGCGTGCAGTTGCCGTTCAGCCGCAAGCACGAAGCCGAGGCCGATGTGATCGGTCTGGATCTGATGGCGGAAGCGGGCTTCGATCCGCGCGCGAGCGTCGACCTGTGGCGGAACATGGCCGCCAACAGTGGCGGTTCGCCGCCGGAGTTCCTGTCCACCCACCCCAGCAACCAGACCCGCATCGAGGGTTTGCAGGCGCGCATCCCCGAAGCCATGCCGCTCTACCAGCAGGCGCAATCCGCCGGCCGCACGCCCAACTGCGGCTGACGCTGGTCTTACAGGCATAAAAAAAGGGCCCTTGAAGGGCCCTTTTTTGGCAGCGCGAGAACTTACTGGTAGTAGGCGTTCTCGGTGACGCTGTGGTCGGTCTTGTCGCGGATGCCGGTGAGTTCCGGCAGCTGCTCCATGAGGGTGCGCTCGACCCCGTCCTTCAGGGTCACGTCGACCACCGAGCAACCCTGGCAGCCGCCGCCGAATTCCAGCACCGCCACGTTGTCCTCGGTGAGCTCCAGCAACTGCACGTTGCCGCCGTGGGCGGCCAGGTTCGGGTTGATCTCGGAATACAGCACATAGTTGATGCGCTCTTCCAGGGTGGCGTCCGCGCTGATGTCCGGCACCCGGGACTTGGGCGCCCGGAAGGTCAGCTGACCGCCCATGGAGTCTTTCTTGAAGTCGATCACCGCGTCTTCCAGGTAGCGCACGCTCTTGCCTTCCACGAAGGCGTGGAAGCCTTCGTACTGGTAGCGCTCGTCGCCCTCTTCCTGTTCACCTTCGGGACAGTACGCCATGCAGCACTCCGCGTGGGGGGTGCCGGGGCGTTCCACGAAAATGCGTACGCCGATGTCTCCCTGGTCCTGCCGGGACAGCAGGTCGCGCAGGTACTCTTGAGCGGAATCTGTGATTCGGATCAGGGGTTCGGTCATGCCGATTCTCGGTTGCGAATTTCCTGACTATTTTAGTCAAGTATTCGCGCGTTGCAATGGCCGTGACGCAACTGGCGTGATCCGGCGCTGGGGTCGATTACGGCTTTCTGCTAAGGTGCCCGCTTCCTCGACGTGGGGCAGTATCCAGCGTGCTTAACCTTTCCCGCAGCCGGCGCATTCTTGCCCTGGCACTACCGATCATGGCCGCCATGGCCAGCCAGAGCCTGATGAACCTGGTGGACGCCGCCATGGTGGGCAGCCTGGGCGGCGAGGCCCTGGCCGGCGTGGGCCTGGGCGGCTACGCCAGCTTTATCGCCATCAGCATGGTGATCGGCCTGGG